>Ga0209023_10000375_pt1 | contig 70446 bp, 70 predicted proteins | sample LakOneMetagenome_FD_187468 | JGI IMG/M metagenome (GOLD analysis project Ga0209023, IMG submission 187468) | Freshwater and sediment microbial communities from Lake Erie, Canada (SPAdes) (version 2) | ecosystem: Environmental > Aquatic > Freshwater > Lentic | place: Lake Erie, Canada...
GAATTGGCGAAGACTTGGGGCGGAATCTCGTCGAGCTTCCAGCCGTCGATGCTGATCGAGCCGGCCCACGGCCGGTAGAGGCCGCAAATCAGCTTGCCGAGCGTGGATTTGCCGCTACCGGACGATCCGACCAAAGCAACCCGCGAACCCGGCTCGATGTTGATCGTGATGCCGTCCAGCAGCGGAGCTTCCAGGATCGAATAGCCGAACTTGAGGTCGTTGAGTTCGACACGACCGGCCAGCTTGGCCGGAAAACGCTCCGGTGAGGCATCGTGTTGGTTCTGGTCCCCGAGAGGATAGTTGTAGACGTCCTCGAGCCGCTCCAGCCCGCCCTTGATGGTCTGAAGGCTTCCGACGTAGTTGACGAGCTCGGTGACCGGCTCGGAAAAGCTCGCCATCAGCGATTGAAATGCGACGAGGCTGCCCAGCGTCAACGATCCCTCGATGACGCGCAGACCGCCAACACCCAGGATGGCGGCGACCGTCAGTCCGGAAAACAGCGTGGGCAGCATGTCGAGAAAGATCGACGACGCGCCGAGTTCCTGCTCCGCGTTCAATGCCTTGGCCTGGATGCCTGCCCATTGGCCAAACGCATCGTCCTCCAGGCCGCTGGCCTTGAGCGTCTCGATGCTGCGTACGGCACTGACGGTGGTTCCGACGAGCTTGCCTTGCTCCAGCGCAAGACAGCGGCTCATGTCCTCGCGGCGGCCGCTGATCACTTGTAATACCAGCACGTTCGCCAGTGTCATACCGACGCCGATGGCCGCGAGCGGAACATCGTAGATCGCCATCGCGATGGCAAAAAAGACGATCGACGTCAGGTTGAGCGCATTGGCGGCAATTCCGTTCGACAACAAGCGGCCGATCTGCTCGTTGGCGCCGACCCGGGTGGCGATGTCGCCGGCATGACGCTGCGTGAAGAACTCGATCGGTAGCCTCATCACATGCCACAGAAAACGGCTGACCATGACCACCGAAAGCTTGGTCTGCAGCCGCAGCAGCAGCGATTGCCGCAGAAACGTCAGTGCGGCGCGGATCAGCGCCGTCAGTCCCATGCCTATCAGCAGCGGAACGAGCCAGCTGTTGGTATGCTTGATGAGGATGTCGTCGATGAAAATTTTGGAGAAGCCGGCGGCCACGATGGCGGGAACGACCATCGCGAGGCTGACCAACACCAGCAGCGCGACCGCGGGCTTGGACGAGCGCAGTTCGCGCAGCAGCAGCTTGATGCCCTGTGGCCTGCTGCCCGACTTCCGGAAGGCCGGCGTCGGCTCCATGGTGAGGGCAACGCCGGTGAACGCCATGTCGAGTTCGACCATGTCGATCCGCCGCCGCCCGATCGCGGGATCGTTGATATAGACGTCGCCGCCGTCGATGCCTTCCAGCACCACGAAATGGTTGAAGTTCCAATGGATGATGCAGGGCATCGGCAAGTTGCGCAGCGACCCGGGCTCGCTGCGAAATCCCTTTGCATCCATCCCGAAGGTGCGGGCCGCCCGCACGATATTGCTGGCCTTGCTGCCGTCGCGCGTAACGCCGCAGGCAACCCGGAGCTGTTCCAGCGGAATCCATGCGCCGTGATGCGCAAGCACCATCGCCAGCGACGCAGCGCCGCATTCGACCGCTTCCATCTGCAGGATGGTCGGCGTCCGCCTGACGTTCTTGAGCCAGAGCAGCCTCCGTATCCGGTGCCATAGCGATGGTGGCCGGAACTGCGCCGGAGCTGGTTGCTGCGACGGATTGTTATCCATCGAGCCCTGTCAACTTCTTGAGGAGGGGGACCACGAGATCGATCGGGCGCTGACGCCGTGTCGTGATCTCGGCGTGCGTGAGCGTGCCGCTGGTCAGCTTGACGGGCGGACCTTTTCCGACCGCCCAGCGATATCCGCTGGTCGTTTCGGGATCCTGCTCCAGGCTCACGGTGGCGGCATAGGCCGCGCCTTCCTTGGAGAAACGCTGGACCAGGTTGTCGTTGTGCAGGACCGCCGCCATGCCTTGCGGCGTGATCGGAAAGTCGGAGATGGTCGTGATCGTGCCGACCATGGTGCCGAATTCCTCGCGTTTCACCATGCTCGGCTCGATACGGACCGGCATCCCCAGCTTGACGTTCTTGCCGCGCTCGGCCGGAATATAGATCAAGGCCTCGAGCTGCTTGCCCTCGCTCTCGATCGCGATCACCGGCGTACCGACCGTCAGCACCGCGCCGGCTGAAATCTTGATTTCGAGCACGCGCCCGTCAATCGGACTTGTGATCTGGGTGTTTTGCGTGAGCTGGCTTGCGGCTGCTTCCATCTGCCGGCGCGCGTCGTTGACGGCGAACTCGGACGTCTGGCTTTCGCGCTCGCGTTGCGTCTCGAGGTCGGTCTGCTGTGATCGCAACTTCAGGATCTCGTTCTGCGTGTCCTCGCGCCGCTGCTGTGCATCGGTCAGGTCGCGGCGGCGGTCGTCGTAGGTTCGCCGCGTCGTCAGCCCCTTAGCCAACAGGTCTTCGAGGTTCTTGACGTCCACCGTGAGAAAGTCGACTCGCTGAGACGTGGCCTTGATGACCTGGTTGAAGGCGGCTTCGAGCTTGGCCGTGTTCTGGCGTTTGGAAGCGAGTTCACGCTCGGTTTTTTCGAGCAGGTCCTTGTACTGCTGTTCCTTCTCGCGGAGCACCGCCACTGCGCTGGCATATTTCTGCTGAATGTCGGTCTGCACGATTTCGGCGATCGGCTGCCCCTGTGTGACGTGATCACCGACCATGACGGCTATCGTCGCCAATCGGCCGGCGGCAGAAGAGGAGGCGTCGACGACACGGCCGCCGCCGCTGACAAGGATTCCGTCGCCGGCGGCGCGGGTGGGAACGCGCCCGACGATCCCCCATGTCAATGCCGCGATGAGCGCAATGGCGATCACCGCCATCATGATCCAGTCAACCGGTCGCGTGATGCGGACGAGATGATCGAGTTGTTCGGGCGAAGCGGCGCGTTGCAGGGCAACGGCACGAAATACCCGCTGCGAGATATCGTTCATTCCTGCGGGTCCATTGCTTGATCGAATCTGCCTCGCCGGCGGCGATCAGACGCATAAATTCTAGGATGAATACGGCACGCCCTTATGTGACGAATAATACACAAAACGGCATGTCGAACAACTAAACCGGGCGTAACTGGCGATTTCGCAAACAGCAAGCACCGGGAAATTGACGCGTACCGGAACCCAACCGCTCTGGCGGTTCTTGCCGTGGCGAATTATGCTTCCTGTAGAATTTTTGAGGCAGATCCGATGAACATCACAGCAACGTGCAAATCGATCGCGGATACCACATTTGCTGCATCGAAGCGCGACGATCGCCGGGCGGGCGTCAGTCGCCGGGGACGGATGTGGCCGCTGCTGCTCGGCGTTGCGCTTGCTGCGTTCGTTCCGGTGGCATCTCAAGGCGGCGTCCTGAGCGAAGCCGACTTCAAGAAGGTCGAGACCATGAAGCCGCTGTTTCAGAACTTGATGGGCGACCTGGTTCAGACCTCGAAACGGACTGATATTTCCAGTAACGACGCCGAATGCGTGACATCCGCGATGCGGGAATTGCTGCAGATATCCGAGGAGCTGTCGAGCTACGAATATCTGATCACGATCGAAAAAGAGATCACCGATTCCGGCGACAACAGCCAGATAAAGGGCGTCGTCAAATTCGCGCTCGACAAGAGCAACACGATCCTTGCCGAAGAACGAAAGCGGCTGGCCCAGTTGTCGGACCGATGTTCGCGCTTTCCGCTCGGTTTCGGCAAGACGCAGCAGGCCATCCAGTTCATCGATACGACAACCGGTATTCTCAGCTCGATCCAGACGCGCCTGTAAGAGGCGCTGCCTTTCCGAGCGGTTGTCGGCATCTCGACGCCTCCTCCCAACTTCCTTGACGTGCCCGCGATTGCCGCAAGCGAGCGGCCATTTCCGCGTGTCCGTGCGGTCGCGACCGGCGTTGTAATGAGGGCCTGCGAGCGCAACCGCTGACGGCGTCGGCACCAAATTTCGGGCTCCGTTTCGCTGTGTGATGATGGTCACAGTCGCTCCGATGGGAAGGGAATATTGGTCTGAACATGGTTGGCGGGAATGGTCTCGCTCCAAAACGCACCAGGAGACGACAATGACCAAGTTCAAGAATTCGGATCGCAACGACCAGGCTTCCATGATCGAAGACCCGCAGCTCGACATCGTCGTCGGCGGCGCCTCGAATATTCCGCTTTCTCCCCAGCAGGCGCTGGCTTACCTGCCGGTTGGCGGCTGGACGATGCGCGACATCTGGAGCCGGCCCACGCTCGGCACCTATCACTGAGCCCTTCAGCACCGGATCGGGAGAGCGACATGAGCAACGCACACAGTGAAATGACCATCGACGAACTCGACACCGTGGCCGCAGGCAAGGTCACCGTGGTTGTCGAAAAAGGCTACGTCGGAATCGAGATCAGCATCGGCAACTACGGCGTCGCCGTCTGGGCGACTGGTGGCTCCCTCTGCGGCGCGGTCAACTATCCCGGTCACCGCGGCGGAACCTGCACCTGATCGCTCGGACAAGCCGGATCGAAATCCGCCCGAACCGAGACGGATTTCGCTGACGCGCACAAGCTTCTGACGATGTACCAACCAGAGGAGACATGAGATGACGAATGCAATCAATGCGAAGGGCGACGTTCTGAGCGAGCGCGAACTCGACTGCGTGAGCGCCGGCGGCATCAAGGGTGCGCTTCAGGGCGTGTGCACCAAAGGGACGTCTGGGGGGCAAAACGACCCGGCTCAGATGTTCCAACAGATCCTGCAGCAGTTGACCCAAGGCCCTGGGTAGTAAGCATACCGGATACAGGCTGACACTGCGACGCTTGCGCCCTGTCCTTGGTTCATGTTGGAAGGGAATGGTCTATTCAATCTCACCAGGAGATAGGCCTCCGCTGACTGTTGTGGGCCGGATTGGCATCAGGCACCGGATGGGTAGCAAGCCTGCCTTGAGCGGTGAAACGCTGACGTGCCCCAAATTCGCGTGATGAGCCGTTATGGAACGGCGGCTCATGGCATGAAACGGACCTCCAGGAATTTCCGCTATCAGGTCGCTATCGAGGGTATACCGGACATGTGCCGAGAGGGCCGTCAGGGCCGGTTTTGACCCACTTCGAACATAGCATCCTTGGACCTGTGCCGAAAATTGCCTACGCTCGAGCGAAACGGGTCGAGCGAACCGACACTCACGCCGTCAGCCAACGTGACGGCCCGGCGACCCGAGCGCACGTACACCGAACGATCTGACTGAAAGATGCCCACTGGTAAAAAAGCGATATGAGCCAGAAATGAAAGTATGCAGACTGCTAAGCTTGGCGCTCAGCGCGTGGCTTTTTGCCGCCGTGGCATTTAACGCCACCAATGCTCAAGCTCAGGGAAACGCCAACTTCGAAGCGGGGATTGCAGCTTATCAAGCCAATGACCTGCCACTTGCCTACAAATCGTTTCTAGTCGCGGCAAAGGAAGGCCACGCCGACTCTCAATTCAATGTTGCTTTGATGTATGAACGAGGAATTGGTGTCGGCAAAGACGAAAAGGAAGCGGTTGTTTGGTACGGCAAATCAGCTTCGCAGGGAAATGCGGCCGCGCAGTTCAATCTAGGGGTGCTCTACGAGAATGGTCGTGGCACTGAAATTGATTTTGTTCAAGCCAATGAGTGGTATCGTAGGGCGTCGGTACAGGGGGATGCGCTGGCGATTGGAAATCTAGGAATGCTGTATGTGCGCGGCCAGGGTGTGAAAGAAAACAAAATCGCTGGCGCCGCGCTGCTCTTGTTGTCTGCTACCCTGGACCGTTCACCCGAGAACCATGCTAAACAGAATCTTTCAGGCACTCCTGGCTTGACTTCTGAGATGGTCGCCGCAGCCCGAGCACTCTCCGAAAAATTTAGTAGTGCGAAGAACCTTCTGGTGCCGCTCGACCAGTATTTGACGGAATCAGATCATAGCAAATGAGAAATATAACCGTCCTTCTTATTAGGAAATGGCCGTTGTTGGCGCAAAGCGGCCGTCGACATTTAGAAGGGGAAGCTTCCCTGTTACGATCGGACAGTTACCCTGTTAGCCCAAAATATTTCCCTGTTATTTGCATTAGTGAATTGGACGAGAAACCGCTGCAGTGCAGCGGTTTTTAGCTAAGGGCCGCGTCTCCAAGCCTCCAAATTTGCCATTTTCCCTGTAAAATTCCCTGTTTGCAGGGAATCGTGCCAGAGACAGGTGCGATCAACACTGCGTCGCCAGCCCGGCAGTCCTGCGGTCAGCGGCGACTTGCAACCAGCGCGTTGCCGGCTCTTGGGCAGTTTGCGCATTCGACCTGGTCCTCGGGCTTCCGCTCTCGCAATCTCCGGGACGAAATGGCGAAAAGTATCCAGGTAAGTTTGCGACCATCACGACACCCGTTGCCGAATTCACGCGCGATTGAACTCCACAGCATCGGAGGGGGTCATCTCCTCGGCTTGCAGTCGTGTGACGCCGTTCGGAGCATTTAAGGTTGGCTTAAGGTGGCGAGCCTCTGTGTCGGTCCTCGTGGATGTACAATCGGAAGTCAATAATGCCAATGTTTCAATCCATACGCCGAAAGGTCCCGACCTCGTTGGCTGACCGGGCGTTGTTGCCGACACGCTTCGCCGTCGGTTACGGATTCGTGACGGACGTAACCGGCATTAACTTGCGGGCGGTCATCAACGAGATGCCGCTCCTTGATCGTGCCGGGCTGGCGGCGTGACGCGATGACCTACGATTCGAAAGCCGGAGACCAGCGCACATCGCTTTGCCGAAGCGCCGCGTTGTCCCACATCGATGACGCCTACAATTTTGCGTCTTTTCTCATGCGCAATCAGGCAGACGCGGAAGCCGCGGTGCACGAGTGCTATCTGCGTGTGTCGCGCACCCTCGATGGCGACAGCGGCCAAGCCTCAAAAACCAGGATTCTCGCCATTCTCAGGAGCGTCTGTCACGCGAAGCTCGCCCGATGCGGCCGACATGAGGCGCCGACCGGGCCCGCGAATGACGAGCAACCGGCCGAAGCAGCGATGCAGTTGAAGACGGAAGTGCCGTCCGCCACCACGAGGCCCGATCGGCAAGACAGTCCAGTCATGCGACGGCTGATCGCGGCCTTGCCGACGCCGCTGCTGGAAGTTATCGTGCTGCGCGAGTACAGCGCAATGCCCTACCGGGAGATCGCCGAGGTGACCCACGTGTCGATCGAAGCGGTTATGTCGCGTCTTGCGCAAGCTCGCGCCATTTTGCTCGTGGCGTGGAAGGCGACGAACAGCGCCGGGGCAGCGTAGTCGGGTTACACGAACACGCCGGTCTGTCGGAAAGATCATGGTTGCCGACGACGAACGAGCGGCTCCAATCTCAATCCGGATTTCGGGATAGCGCATCCATGGCGAAGGTCATTCGAGGCCTTCGGCCATCAGCTCGAACTTCGATTCAATCCGAAGGATCGCCAGATCTTGCATAGACTTTTCGTCTATCGATGGCTGAAGGTGAAGTTTCCAGGAAATTGCATGACTGGCAATCGCCGTCACCGGCGCTCGCCAATCTGCGAACGCCGCCGGTATGCAAGGCCGAAAGGCCGGGGCCGAACGCCAGAAGTGTCAGGAACGCTCAGTGGCTGGCGACGATCGTGGCAGCGACGCCAGGAAAAGCACGACACAGACGCAAAGTAGCACGATATCCTTGAAGATGAATTCACCGGTCAGATTCCAGGCCATCGGGTCGGTCGATAGACTCCACTTCACCACCCCCGGCGTCGTGAAGAAGAACGACCACGTGATGGCGAAGGTGATGATCCCCATCAGCGCGCCGATTGCCGACAGAAACGGACTGAAGGCACCGGCCGCAAGAAGCCCGGCAATGACGAATTCGGCAACACCGAGGAAATAGGCCTCTCCCCTGAAGCCGAAAATTGACAGCCACGAAATGAACGGGCTGTTGCTGATGAACTGGACGATTCCAGCCGCCGACTGCGGCGTGAATTTTTGCATGCCGAACGACACGAAGATTACCACCATGACCCAGCGAAGGATGGCGAGCGAGCGATAGGAGCCGGTACCGTTTTCGGCGACGTTGAAAGATATCATACGATTCACTTGGTCCTTGATTGGCGCCGGCACGACTGCCGGTCGAAGCATGCGTGACAGTCAGTACGCGCCTCCGGGCCCGTCGTTACACGCGCTGCGTCGTGGATCAGTTCACAATGAATTGGCGGCCGGGTAGGAATATTTACGAATACGAGCGCGCACCGCAGTGGCGCGCGCCGGTGCGCATGTCAGTCAGCTCGACGGTCGGAATCGTCTGACGCCAAGGCGCGAAGCGTCCTTCACCCGGCGCGCCGACGCATTACCTGCAATTTTCGGAATGTTGGCATTCTGCAGTTGATTTGACCGACGTGTTAATCCATTCTCAGAGGGAATGGCCCGCGGCTACTGTGCATGGGGTTGTTTTCGCGAATTTTGTCGGGGAGCGCTCGCCGCGGGCGTCCAACTCGAAGTTTGCGTGGGATTCCGGCCTGTTACGCCGGAACTTTGCCGGGCCGTCAGCCAATCCTGCCTTGCCGCCGGCCAGGCAGCGTTCGCCTGACGATCGGCATCCTTCATTGCCGGCTCTGATAGCGCGGGATCGCCGTTACGTTCACGCTGGAAGCGAGGCGATGCACGTCCTCTCCGAGGCAAAGTCCCGTGCCGGGACTGAGCAGCGCAGCCGAACCGCCGGCAACTCCGTAGCGCAGCGCCGTATCGAGGGGCTCGCCATTTGCCAGGCTCGACACCATCGCCCCCAGGAAGCTGTCGCCGGCGCCGGAAACGCTGACCGGCGCGATAGCGAGGCCATTCGCACGCAAGGCGAGGTCGCGCGTCATGAGCAGTGCGCCCCCGGCGGCCATGGAGAGAGCGATGATCTCGATGCGATAGTGATCGAACAGACGGCGTCCAGCTTCCACGAGCGAGGGCTCATCGGCGGCGCTGATCCCGGCGAGTTCCTGGAACTCGCGCAGGTTCGGCTTGATGAGATAAACGCCGACATCCAGGGCGGCTTTCAGTGACACGCCGGACGTATCGACGATGACCTTGGCTGCGCCTGTCGATGCCCGGGCGACCCGTCCGTAAAAGTCAGCCGGCACCCCGGCGGGCAGGCTGCCGCTGGCGATGACAAAGGCAGTTTGCGGACTGATGCGCGAAACGGCGTCGAGACACTGCTGCCATTCGAATTCGCTGAGCGAGGCGCCGGGAAAGACCAGCCGAAATTGCTCCCTCGTCGTTTCGTCGAAGATGGTGATGTCTTCCCGAGTGTCGTTCGACGTCGGGATCACGATGCTGCGCACCGCTTCACGTTCGACCAGCGCCGCCAGGGTCTGGCCGGTGGCGCCGCCGGCCGGATAGATGGCGGTAGCCTCGGTGCCGAGCCGCTTCAGAACCCTGGCTACGTTGATTCCGCCACCGCCGGGATCCCGCTGAGCCTCCGCGCAACGCATTTTGGTGAACGGCAGCATCTTCCTGACCGAAGTCGAGACATCGACGGCCGGGTTGATGGTCAGCGTAACAATCTGGATTGGCGGTGTTTCAACCAAGGCCTTCAACCTCCATCAACGTGCGAAGTCCGGCGAATGTTCAACCTGGAGAGGTTGCTTTCGTCATGCGTGCGTCGCCCTGATCAACCCGGCGTACCAGCTATAGGACGATTTCGGGATTCGCCGAAGCGACGCATAATCCACGTAAGTCAGGCCGAACCTGACGCTGTACCCGGAATCCCATTCGAAATTGTCGAGCAGCGACCAAATGAAATAACCGCGAACATCGACGCCGCTGGAAGCTGCAGTATTCATCGCGCTGATATAAGCCTGGAGGAATTCGATCCGGTCCGTATCGGTCACCGCGCCGGTCTGGTCGGGTTGGTCGGAGTTGCCATACCCGTTCTCGAGGACGTAGATCGGCAGGCCGTAAAGCCTGTGGGCGGTCTGGAGTGTCTCCTGGAATGCCTCGGGATCGATCGGCCAGCCGATCGGCGTCAAGGGCGCGTGGGCCGGCTTGTCGCCGAAGTCGTAGCCCAGCATCGCATCCGCACGCGCCTTCACATAGACCGGGCTATAGTGGTTGAGCCCGAACCAATCGAGTGGCTGGCAAATGCGCGTCAGGTCACCGGGTTGCAGGTGCGGTTCGATCGCCGCTCGCATCGATGATGGATATTCGCCGCGGCATTGCGGATCCGGGAAGGCCGCGTTCCAGTAGACATCGAGGCGCGCCGCCGCCGCTGCATCGGCCTCACTGCCGCTGGAAGGCCGGCAAGGCTGCCGATTGTGAATGCACCCGATCGAGGCGCCGGTAACTTTCGCACGGAGCACATCCACCGCCGCTCCGTGCGCCAGATTGACGTGGTGGATCATGCGATGGAGCTTGTCTTCGCTGTCGCGGTCCCATTTGCCGAGCGAACGGCTGAACAGACTGAAGATCGATGGCTCGTTGAATGTCGCGAAGCGCTTGACCCGGTCGCCGTAGCGCGCGGCGACCAGGCCGGCATAGTCGGCGAACCACACTGCCGACTCCCGATCGAGCCAGCCGCCGCGCTCCTCCAGGGCCTGCGGCAGGTCCCAATGATACAGGCACAGCCACGGCTCGATACCGGCCGCCAACAGTTCGTCGATCAGACGGTCATAGAATGAAAGGCCGGCTTCGTTGGCGTATCCGCGTCCCTGCGGCAGTATGCGCGGCCAGGCAACCGAGAACCGGTAGGCCTGCACGCCCAGCGTCCTCATCAGGCCGACATCCTCGCGGTAGCGATGATAATGGTCACACGCGACATCGCCGGTGTCGTGATTCTTGATCTCGCCGCTTTGGCAATAGACGTCCCAGACACTCGGTCCGCGACCATCCTCCCGGGTTGCCCCCTCGATCTGGAAGCTTGAGGTGGAAACGCCCCAGATGAAATCGGGGCGCAGGCTGGCGGTGCTCGGCAGTTGCGTTGTCGACATCAAACGACCTGCTTGGTCCTGCTCGACCTGAGTCCCGGCACGCTGTCGCGCCACAGGCCCGTGGATTTCGGGCCCGTTATCTCCGTGCGGCATTGGTAGTCATGCGGGTTCCCGGTGCTATTGAGCTAGGTCAAGGAGCCCCGGCGGGGCCGTGCGATGGATGGCAATCTTAGTCCGGTGCCGGGGTCCGCGGTTGCAAAGAACGAAATGGGGCGGGATCGTCGACGACGGCGGCTTCAGCGGCAGCGGCTTCTTCCGTGTTGCCGAGCGCAACGGCGTATTCTGGTTGGTCGATCCCGTCGGGGGCCGTTTTCTCTCCAAGGGGGTTAACACCGTCCGCTTCGATCAGGACCGCATCGGCCAGACCGATCGCGTGCCCTATGCCGAGGCTTGCCGGGCCAAGTACGGCAGCCCACAAATCTGGCGCGCGGCGGCTTCCGATCGGCTGACAAGCTGGAAATTCAACACGCTTGGCTGCTGGTCAGACGAACTCGTCGCCGGTGCGGGGGCGCAATTGTTGGCGACGGCGCCGACCGTGGAACTCGGCGCATCGTTCCGGCTGCACCGCCGTGATCAGATATTCCCGGATGTCTTCGATCCCGGGTTCTCGGCGCATATCCGCGAAGCCGCCAACAAGCATTGCAAGCATCGGCGCAATGATCCGGGGCTGCTCGGTACCTTTATCGACAACGAGCTTTACTGGTCGCCCGACTGGCGCGGGGCTGATGAATTGCTGACGCTGTTCCTGAACTTGCCGTCGCATCGTCCGGGCCGGGTCGCCGCGATTGCCAGGCTGCAAGCGCACTATCGGGAATTCTCCCAGTTCAACGCGGTATGGCGCACGCCGGCACGATCATGGGAGGAACTCGGCAGGATCGAGCATATCGACGCGCCGTTCTTCAGAATGCCGCCCGGCGGCTTGAACGACGCACTCGAGACCAAGGCCAACCTCGCCAATCCGGCGCGTGAGGCGTTTTCCGCCGATTGCGATGCGTTTGTGGCCGTTGTCGCCGACAAGTATTTCGAATTGTGCGTTTCGGCGATCAAGACCGCCGACCCCAATCATCTCGTGATCGGCTCCCGGTTCGGCTATCAGCCGTTGGGGGGCGTGATTGCCGCGGCTGGCCGCCATCTCGATGTGATCTCCTTCAATTGCTACGGCTTCGATCCCGTTTCGGTCATCGATGCTTATGCCGCAACGGCCAAGCCGTGCCTGATCTCCGAGTTCTCGTTCCGCGGCGACGACGCAGGCTTGCCGAATAGCCGGGGAGGAGGACCGCGGGTGGCCACTCAGATCGAGCGCGCCCAGGCCTTTGAGCGATACGTTACGGCGGCCCTCAGCAGGCCGAACGTGGTCGGCTATCACTGGTTCGAACATGCCGATCAACCGAGCGAGGGACGCTTTGACGGCGAAGATTCGAATTTCGGCACGGTGACCGTCGAAGACGAAGTCTACGATGAGCTGACCAAGACGATGACGAGCGTTAACGCCGCGGCGGAGCAAATTCACGCGGCGGCCGCCCCGGCTGCTGTCTGATCGACGCAACGCAACGAAGCACTCAAGCCCCGGATTTGGCCGGATTGGTCTCGGCGTCGCGCACGACGGCCATGGTGCGAAACACGCTCGATGGGTTGACGCTGATCGAATCGATGCCGAGCCCGGTCAAATAGCGCGCAATCTCCGGATAATTCGCAGGAGCCTCACCGCAGATGCCGACATGTCGACCGTTGCGCTTGGCGCCAACCACCGCCTGCCGGAACATCTCCAGCATTCCCGGATCGCGCTCGTCGAAGTCGAAGGCCACGATATCGGAATCCCGGTCGACCCCCAGCGTGAGCTGGGTGAGATCGTTGGAGCCGATCGAAAAGCCATCGAACAGCTCCGAGAACGCATCGATCTGGATGACATTGTTCGGAATTTCGCACATGACATAAATCTCGAGACCGTTTTCGCCCCGCTTGAGTCCATTGGCAGCCATCGTCGCGATCACGCGCCGGCCTTCCGCGACGGTTCGGCAGAACGGCACCATGACACGCAGATTGGAGAGACCCATCTCGTTGCGCACCAGGCGGAGTGCCGCGCACTCCAGTGCAAATCCCTCGGCGTAAGCGGGGTGACTGTAGCGAGAGGCGCCCCGGAACCCCAGCATTGGATTCTCTTCCTTGGGCTCGAAGCCTTCCCCACCGATCAGGCTGGCATATTCGTTGGTCTTGAAGTCGGAGAGACGCACGATCACGGGCTTCGGATAGAATGCCGCCGCGATGGTGCCGACGCCTTCGGCGAGTCTCTGAACAAAGAAGTCGGCCGGGCTCTTGAAGCCCTTCACCAGGCGCGCGATCGCGGCCCGCGCCTTGGCAGACTTGATCCTGTCCGGCTTGAGCAATGCCATCGGGTGAACGCCGATATGCTCGCTGATGATGAACTCCATGCGGGCGAGACCGACCCCGTCCTGAGGCTGCATCGCCGTGCGGAACGCCATTTCCGGAGTTCCGACATTGACCATGATCGCCGTGCGCGGATGCCGAAGTTCGCTCAGCGGCGTCTTGCTCACGTCGAACGCGACCGCGCCCCGATAGACGCTCCCGACATCGCCTTCGGCGCAGCAGATCGTGACTTCAGTCCCGGTCTTGATCTTCTCGGTCGCGAGCGTGGCGCCCACCACGGCTGGAATGCCGAGCTCTCGCGCCACGATGGCCGCATGGCAGGTGCGACCGCCTTTGTCCGTGATAATGCCGGCCGCGATCTTCATGACCGGCTCCCAATCCGGACTGGTGGCCGGCGCCACCAGGATCTCGCCCGCCTTGAAGGCCGCAAGGTCGCGCGCCGTCACGACGCGGCGCGCGCGGCCGGAGGCGATCTTCTCTCCCACTGCGCGACCGTTGACGATGACCGGGCCGTGCCCCCTGAGATCGTAGGTCTCGTAGAAGTCCGTCGAACGCTGCGAGGCGACCGTCTCGGGCCGGGCCTGAATGATGTAGAGCTGTCCGTCGGCGCCGTCCTTGGCCCATTCGATATCCATCGGCATCGCAACGCCGGCGTGTTTCGAATAGTGGGCTTCGATCCGGACTGCGATTTCGGCAAGGCTCAGCACCTCCGAGTCGGAGATACAGAATTTCTGACGTTCGGCGTCGGGGACATCGCGGGTGAGCGTCGCACGGTCGCCGCCACGCTTGCCGTAAATCATGCGTATCTGCTTGGCTCCGAGCCGGCGCCGCAGCACGCGGCGATATCCCTGGCTCAGGGTGGGCTTGTGGACGTAGAACTCGTCCGGATCGACCTGGCCCTGCACGATGGTCTCGCCGAGACCGTAGCAGCCCGTGACGAAGACCACATCGCGAAAACCGGATTCGGTATCGAGCGTGAAAACGACGCCGCTGGCCGCGAGATCAGAGCGGACCATTTTCATCACGGCGACAGAGAGCGCGACCTTGAAATGATCGAAGCCGTTGTCGATGCGGTAGGAGATCGCGCGATCGGTGAAGATCGACGCAAAGCAGCGCCGGCAAGCTTCGAACAAATCCTTCGGCCCGCGCACATTGAGAAAGCTCTCGTGCTGGCCCGCAAAGCTCGCCGTCGGCAGATCCTCGGCGGTCGCGGAGCTTCGCACGGCGACGGCTACCCCGGTCCCGGCCTCGCGTTCGAGCTGCCGATACGCTTCCACGATCTGGGTGCGGAGGAGAGGCGTGTCCATCGCCTTGTAGATGATCTCGCGGGCTTGCGCCGCCTTGCTGGCGAGCTGCCGGATCTTGCTCTTGTCGATCCCGTCGAGAAGCCGGTGAAGTTCGCCCGCGACATTGTCCCGCGAAAGCGCTTCGCGATAGGCCTCGGCGGTGATCGCAAAGCCGTTGGGGACGGCAATCCCCTGTGAGGCGAGGGCGGAGTACAGTTCGCCCAGCGAGGCGGTCTTGCCGCCGACCAGACTGACGTCGTCCAATCCGATTTCGAGGAACGATCTGATATACCCGGACATATCGAAAGCAGACCACGCCGTGGCTTTCCGTCCTTGAGGCAAGTCAACTTACCGTCGATTTGCGTGGTTACCTGCTAACTGCGTGGCGCGTTCGGTGACCATGTCGAGGTGAAGGTGTCGGCAGTGCCCACGGCGGCAACACCTCCGGATTTTGAGATATCAGTGCAGGTTCAGACGGACCGGCCTGTGCGGGTCAGCGCCGTAGAAAAAACGGTCATCACCCGTGCGGAGGCGGAACAAGAGCGGGAAGACCGGCAATGAAAACCCGGATCGCGCCGTCGAAGGAGTCCTCGTATGAATCAACGCCGATGAGCGTGTGCATCATCTCGTTCAATACGTAACCGCGGACGAGACTCCTCAATATGTTCAAGGCATTTTCCGCCGCCGCGCCGGGCAGCCCGCAATCGCTGAACGTGTCGATCATGAAGGCGTGGAGCTCCTCGTGGGCTTCGCGCCATTCCTGGCAGTCCGCGGCGGCTGTCCGGAAGGCGGCCGCCGAAAGGGCCGGCCGCTCCAGGGCGTAGCTTCGCATGACCTGTGCTACGGCGGTCAGTGCCGCTGCAGCCCGTTTACCTTCCCGGGCTTGCCTGAGGCGGACCAGCAGCTCCCGATATCCCTTGAGCGCAAGGAAGCGGCGCATTTCCTCCACCGTCTTGAGCTTGTCGCCGGTGCAGGTTTCGATTTCCTCGGTCAGGTCCTTGGCGAGTTTCCTGTCCCAGGAGTCCGCGAGGATCTCATCCACCGAGTAAGCACGTCCGACAACGGTCATTTGGATTCAGGCTCCCTGTTCGCGCGACACTCTAATTGAGTGAAAAGGAGCACCGCAGCGGTAGCGACCGACAGCGCAATAAATGGTGCTCACACCCTAAGGTGTGATTGGGACTGTACCGGACCGAGCCGAGCTGTCTTTGTGCCGCGACAAAGATCGCGCCAATCCCCCGCTGTAGCGGTGGTGGAGGAATACCAGACCCGGAGGGGGCGATTCCGTCCCGAATGAGGTCGGGCGCGGTGCCGCCGTGGGGCGCCTCAGACGGCGCGGCTGTGGGTCGCCGCTGACCGCGCGAGATGGGCGTCGAACGCCGAGGCGAGGCTCCGGACCAGAAACTCCGCGCCATCGCTGACGGAGATCCGCTCCCCGGTCATCGTCACCGCGCCGTCGGCGATCAAGCTGTCCAGCCGCGACCGATCGATGATCGCTGACTCCGTATCGCGACCGTGCATCTGCGCGATCCGGGGCAGATCGACGGCCATGTCGCACATGATCCGCTCGATGATGTCTGCCCGAAAGCGATCGTCCTGGGTGAACGCGTACCCCTTGGCGGTGGCAAGCCGGTTGTCCGCGATGCGAGTCAGATAGTCGCGCGTCGCAACGACGTTTTGCACGAATCCCTGGGGCAGACGCCCGATGGCGCTGGCCCCGAGGCCGATCAGGGTGTCGGCTGCGTCGTCGGTATATCCCTGGAAGTTACGGCGCAGCTTGCCCTCCCGTTTCGCGGCGGCAAGCTTGTCGTCAGGCAGGGCAAAGTGGTCGAACCCGATGCGCTCATAGCCGGCATCGATCAGGGCGGCGGCAATGGCTTCGGACTGCACATGCCGCTCGATGCTATCGGGCAGGGCGTCTTCCACGATCTTGCGCTGGTGTTTCTTGAACGAGGGGATGTGGGCATAGCCGAACACCGAGAAGCGGTCCGGACGCAGTTCGATGCACTTTGCCACGGTGTCCAGGCATGATTCGACGGTCTGCAGCGGCAGGCCGTAGAGCAGGTCGAAATTCAGTCGGCGCACGCCCACCCGGCGCAACCGTTCGACGGACAAGGCCGTCTGTTCGAAGCTCTGCACGCGGTTGATGGCGCGCTGGACCGCCGGGTCGAAGCTCTGGACGCCGAGGCTTGCGCGATTGACGCCGCAATAACCCAGCGCTTCCGTCATCGGCTCCGTCAACGTCCGCGGATCGATCTCGACGGCGATTTCCGCGTCGGGCAGCACGAAGTAGGAGTAACGCAAGGCGCAAACGAGATCGGTGAACGTCTCGGGCGCCATGATCGTTGGCGTGCCGCCGCCGAAATGGATGTGGGAGATCGGGAGACGCTGTCCAATGGCCTCGGCGACCAGATCTGCTTCGGTTCGCAGACCTGAGGCGTAGACCGCCACGGGATCGTCGCGCTTGGTCACTGAAGTGTGGCAACCGCAGTACCAGCACATCGATCGGCAAAAGGGAACGTGCAGGTAGATCGAGGCGGGCTGCCGGACCGGGATGGACTTGAGCCACCGCCGATACTCCGCTTCGCCGATCGAGGGGGCGAAATGCGGAGCGGTGGGATAGCTGGTGTACCGTGGCAACCTGTCCTGTCCGTACTGTCTTGCGAGATCCGAGCGCATGTCTACCTTCCGTTTGTCGGGAAGACATTGCTGGAAATCGCGAAATCAAACCTTGCGTCAGGTCAAACTGTTGCGGGTTTACCGGGTCAGACGTCAAACCGGAGCGACGACCGCAATCGGGTCAGGGACCTCAATTTTACCCGCAAGGGGTCAAGATCGCAGCAGCCTGGTCGCGTTGCGGACGACGCTGGTTACCATCGAAGACGACGGCTCGACCACAAGGCGAAAGCCGAGGTTCGTGGGCGGGACGCCGGCGGCGCAGCCGCCGGACTTGGGATCGCGGATGAAGTCGGTCATGTAGGAGCGATGCGCGCCTTCGACGACGCGAACGCCGCAATTGGTGTTGGTGATCTGCTCGCGTCCATCCTCGATGGAAGCGCGAATGAAGCAACTGTCCGTCCATTCCCAGATGTTGCCGGCCAGGTCGTCCAACCCGTTGCTGTTGGTGCCAAATGTACCTCCGGGTTGGGGCGCGGTCGCCGCCGGCCTGACGCGCGCGGACTCGGCTTCGTAGCGTGCGATCCAGGCCTGTGCGGGATCGGCAGGATCAACCAACGGCAAAGCCTCGTCACGCGCCTTTTCGGCGGCCGCGAACGTCCATTCCTCGTCGGTCGGCAAACGGTGCGTGATGCCGGTCTTGTGTGACATCCATGCGGCGTAGGCCGAAGCGTCGTGCCAACTGACGCCGACGACCGGGACGTCCGGCGACCCGGTCGGGAGCGCAATGCGCGGGCAGGCGCCATCGTCGACGCAATGGGCGTATTCGGCGGCCGTGACCTGCCGCTTCATGACGATGAGGTCGGCAGGCAGGCGCAATTCGCGCAGCGGGCCTTCGACCGGCTTGCCGGTGCGGGAGAAGTCGCCGGCCGCGCGATAGGTGAAGTTGGCCGAAGCAAGGTGTCGAACGCCGCCCGGATCATGAGATGGAGCGGAGGTCAGAACGGTGGCCAGCAGCGGGCCGGCCATCGCACCGGCGAGGATCGCCGCTTTCACTTTCATCAGGATGATCATGGCTTCACCTTGTAATTTGCGAGACGGCCCGCGGTCGTAACCGCGGGCCGTTTTCGACGCCACCTAGCGGGTGACGGCCACCGGATCGGCGGCGCCGAGCTTTGCCGGCGGGATCGGGCCGGGAGGGGTGATCTGCTTCATGAAGTCATCGTTCCACTTGCCTTCCACCTTGAAGTGGGCGGCGGCGCCGAGTTCGACGGCCTCGATCAGGTTGTGGTTGACGTAGGCGTAGATGCCGGGTTCGCGGAACGTGTAGATGGCGGCACCGGCCGAGCCACCGCGGACGAACCACGTTTCGAGGTCCTTCTGGGGCGGATTGTTGAACTTGCCGGCCTCCCAGACGTAGTCGCCATGGCCGCCGATCAGGTGCGGACGGGTGTCGCGGTTGGCCTGCGAGTGCACGATCATGACGGTCTCGCCGACCTTCGACGTCATCGCGTTCTTGCCGGTCAGCGAACCGACGCGGCCGTTGAAGACAACGTGGGTCGGGATCAGCTTGCGCATGACCTCGGTCGTATCGGCATAAGATTCGCCGACGGTCTCATAGGTCTTGTACTTGCCCTTCTCATCCTTCGGCACATAGAGGTCGTTCTCGCCGATGTAGAAGATCTTGTCGTAGTGCAACGGCTTGCCATCGGCGTCCTTGAGGCCATCGCGCGGCAGCACCATCACGGTACCGTGCATGCCGGAGACGACATGCCAGGGGATCATGCCTTCGGGGGCGCAGTGGTAGACGAACACGCCGGGGCGGGTGGCCTTCCAGCGCAGCACCACCTGCTCGCCGGGATTGACCTTGGTCAGTGCGCCGCCGCCAAGACCGCCGGTCGCCGAATGCAGGTCGATATTGTGCGGCATGGAGTTGGTCTCTGGGTTAACCAGCGTCAGCTCCATGTAGTCGCCTTCGTGCAGCACCATCATCGGGCCCGGCATCGAGCCGTTGAACGTCATGGCCCAGAACTTGGTGCCGGCATCGTCGATCACGACTTCCTTTTCCTGGATCGTCAGCTTGAACTCGACAATCTTCGGGGTCGCCTTGGTTGCCTGTTCGTGCGGATGCACCGCGGGAGGCGCCACCAGCGTCACTTGTTCGCGCGGCAGTTTGAGATCGTCGGCCGGTCCGGCCAATGCCGGCGTGGTCATCATCAGCGCCGCGACAGCGGCGCCCATCAAAGCAGTCCTTCTCGTGAGCATGATGCTCTCCATCGCTTCGTGCGTTGCAATTCAATGCGTGGACAATGCTCGATCTCGACACAACTCTCTTTGTGCTGGCGCAAGTAGGACGAAGGATGTCCTCCGACGAAGCTGATCGCGCGGAATTTGCGCTGGCGCAAAGAGGACTTGATGTCCGCAGTTCAGGATGGACCGATGCGAAACAGCGCCATAGCGATTGCCGAAATGACGGTCGACCAAGTGATGCGCCGGGGGCCCGCCACGATCCGCGTCTTTCTGGATTCGGGGATGCGGTGCGTCGGTTGCCCGATCGCTTCGTTTCACTCGATCGACGATGCCTGCGAAGAACACGAAGTGGAAGCAGGCGTGTTCGTGCCGAGAATTCTGGAAAATCTGAGGGCGCTGGCCTAGAGCCCGCGCTTGCGAACCTGAAAGGCTTCGTCGCCTTCGGCGAGACCGTGCAGGCGGTGGGCATCGCGCAGCACGATGCGCTGCCTGCCGCCCTCGACCAATCCTTCGGTTTCCCAGGCGCTGAGGATGCGGCTTACGGTGTGCAGCGTGGTGCCGGTCATCTCGGCGATATCCTGGCGGCTGATCGGGAAGTCGATCTCGACGCCGGCATCGACTTTCTTGCCGGCCTGTTTGGCCAGACGGAGCAGGGCATGCGCGACGCGCTGTTCGACCTGCTCGTTCGACATTTCCATGACGCGAGCCTGAGTGTCCTGCAATCGACTGCCGACGGTCTGCAGCGCGCTTGAAGCGAGCGTCGGATACTTGACGATGAGGCGCGGCCAGGAAGAGGAGGGCCAGGCGAGCGCGATGCTGTCGACGGCGGCGACGGCGGTCGCCGGATAATGGGTCAGGTTCATGGCCTGAGCGACGCCGAACAGCTCGCCCGATGAGACGTAGCGGACCACGGATTGTTGTCCCTGGGGGTTGGTCTTCTCAACCCGGAGGTGCCCGTGCAGAAGGATGAAGAAGCGGTCGGCTTCCGCGCCCTGGTCGAAGACCGCAGTTCCCTTGGGGTAGCGGACCGAGCGTGCTTCACGCAAAAGCTCGTCCTGCTCGGCGGGTGACAGGCCCGCGAACATCACCAGGTTTGCGACCAGAGACCGGTCGACCGCAGCCATTTCAAGCCTCGTTTCGATGTAGTTTTACACTATCCGCCCGGATGGTAGCCCACAATGTCGGCGCCACTGATATCGACGAAAACAGCCGGGACGTTGCGCTGGCGCAAACTTGCGCTTCCCGGAAGCGGATATCGACGCTCAGGACGCCCGAGGTTCGGGAAATCCACCAGGAAGGTTCCAAAAATGAAGAAATTGATAATTTTGGCCGCTGCAGCCGGCTTGGCGCTGGTGGGGGCTGCAAACGCGGCCGAGGTCGAGGTCAAGCTCCTGAACAAGGGCTCAGATGGGGCCATGATGGTGTTCGAGCCGGCCCTCGTGAAGGTGGCCCCGGGCGATACGGTCAAGTTCGTGTCGACGGACAAGGGACATAACGCCGAATCGATCAAGGGTATGCTTCCGGAGGGCGCTGCGACCTTCGCCGGAAAGAACGGCGAGGACGTAGCCGCCAAATTCGTCCAGGAAGGCATCTACGGCGTGAAGTGTCTTCCTCACTACGGTATGGGGATGGTCGCGATGATCGTGGTCGGGACCCCTTCGAATCTGGACCAGGCCAAGGCCGTGCCTCAGGTCGGCAAGGCCAAGCAGGTGTTTGCCACGCTGTTCGAAAAATTCGAGGCCAGCAGGACTGCATCGAAGTAGGCGTGTGGGCGAACACTTCTTGGAGCGAGTCGGATGGACGAGCATGGCTCGTTCATCCGGGTATCGTACTGGGCGCCATCGGGGCTGATTCTGCATCAGCCACCGCGTCCTTGCGTTGATCCGGCGCTACTAGTGCGCTGCGGCCTCGGCTGAACAGCAGGAAAAGCAAGCCGATTTGTTCTCGGTCGCGACGGAAAACGCGGTCACTTCGGTTCCCTCTTCGAGACCGCGAAGACATTCAACCGTGACCGTTTCGAGAAGCTTGCGCTCGACGTTGGTTTCGTCCCTGTCCCGGCCCCGCAATCTCTCGAAAATCCGCATCGCAACCTCCGTTGATGAGGGTTCGAGAATGCCGGTCGAACGCGCCCGGCTCTTTGTTGCGGATCAAATGCCGGGGTGAACGATATGACAATTTGCGCTCCGACAAAGAGCCGTCGATCGCCTTGTCCTACGATCGCAGCACTGAACGAGGAAGGCGTCCGAGGAACACACCCATGGCGACAATGCAAAAACTGAGGGCCTACCGGGGACCGGCGGTTTTCTCGCACGGGTTCCGGCCGTTTTTCCTGTTCGGTGCGATCTACGCCGGCGCGATGGTTCCGCTTTGGCTCGCGGTCTTTGCCGGCAACATCGAGATTCCGACGGTGCTGGCGCCGCGAGACTGGCACGTCCACGAGATGCTCTTCGGTTATGTCGCGGCGGTGATCGCGGGCTTTCTTCTGACGGCGATCCCGAACTGGACAGGCCGCCTGCCGATCCAGGGCACTTCCCTGCAAGTCCTGTTTGCGACCTGGCTCGCAGGGAGGCTTGCGACGACGTTCTCCGGGTTTCTCGGGTGGCAAATTGCGCTTGCGATCGATGCGGGCTTTCTGGTGCTGCTCGCGGCCGCCGCCGCCCGCGAGATCGTGGCCGGCCGCAAGTGGAACAATCTGAAGGTGGTCGGCATCGTTTCTCTGCTCGCGATCGTCAACATTGCCTTCCATCTCGAAGCGCACTTCCACGGCCTGGCGGAGTATTCCACACGGGCCGGCATCACCCTCGTCGTCACGCTGGTTTGCGTGATCGGCGGACGAATCGTTCCGAGCTTCACGCGAAATTGGCTCGCCCGTCGCGGGCCCGGAAGGCTGCCCGTGCCCTTCGATCGCTTCGATGCGCTCGCGATGGCGGCAGGCGTCTGCGCGATGGCTATCTGGACCGTCAACCCGACGGGCCGGTTGCTCGCGGCCGTGCTGTGCGTCGCCGGCGTGCTTCATCTTGTCCGCCTGGTGCGCTGGGCCGGTTACCGGACCTTGTCGGACCGTCTGGTCCTCATCCTTCACGTCGCCTACGCATTCATACCGGTCGGCTTCTTTCTGGCGGCGCTCGCCGCGTTGGACATCGTGGTCCCGGGGGCGGGCGTGCACGCCTGGACGGGCGGCGCAATCGGCACGATGACCATTGCCGTCATGACGCGAGCTTCGCTCGGGCATACCGGGCAGGCCCTGGCGGCGTCGGTCGCCACCCAGACCGTCTACGCCGCGATTGTCGTCGCGGCGGTGGCCCGGGTGTGCGCGGCGCTCGAACCGGCCTATTCGGCGCCGGTGCTGACCGTCTCCGGTCTTGCATGGACTGTCGCGTTCCTTGGATTCGCGCTCGCTTATGCGCCGCTGCTGTGTCGGACACGTAAATTCTGAGGCGACGATGATCGGTGCCAGCATATCCCGTTGGACGATGACCTACTTCGCGACGTCGCTCGTGTGGTTGTTCGTCGCGCTGGCCCTGATGGTGGCCGGGATCGGCTATCCCGCGGCTGATGTCGTCTCGCCGGATACGCTGGTTCTGGTGCACGCGGTCTGTATCGGCTGGCTGAGTTTGGCGATGTGCGGCGCGCTGTTCCAGTTCGTGCCCGTGCTGGTCGCCAAGCCGCTGTTCTCCCAGAAACTGGCGCTCCCGGCGCTGGCGCTTCTGAGCATCGGCCTCTTCGTATTGCTTGCGGGATTCCTTTCCCTGGGAGGGCGCCTGCCGTCGGCGTTATGGTTGCTTCCGTCTGGTGCGGTTGTTCTTGTTGCAGGCTTTGGCCTCGTGGTGGTCGACCTCGGCCTGACCGCCTGGCTGCGACCGACCGGTCCGGCCCGCTTTGTTCTCGTCGGCCTCGCTTCGTTGTGCGCGACGGCCGTGGTCGGCGGAATATTTGCGTTCGCGCTCGCCGGCTGGGCCGGATCCGTTGGCGACGCCCTTTTAGCCAGTGGCATTCCGTTGCACGCGATTGCCGGCCTCGGTGGCTGGCTGACGTTGACGGCCATGGGCGTCAGTTATCGGCTGTTGGCCATGTTCATGCTGGCGCCCGATGTCGACGATCGGCAAACCCGCGCGACGCTGATCACCGGCGCGCTCGCCGTCGCCTTGACGGTGGTGGGCGGAAGCTTCGCGATCGGGCTGGGTTCCGGATTGACCGTCGTGTTGCTGGTGGCCGGAATTTTCGGCCTGGCGTCTGCCGCGCTGTATGGCCGCGACATCGCCGGCATTTTCCGAGGCCGCAAGCGCCGGCAGCTCGAGCTCAACATGCAGATGGCCACGCTTTCCTTTGCCAGCCTCGCGGCGACAGCCTTGATGGGGATTGTCCTCGCAGCGACGGGCCTATTCACCGCTGCCGTCGGCGCGTTCGCCTTCCTCGCCGTCTTCGGATGGCTTTCGGGGCTGGTGCTCGCGAAGCTCTACAAGATCGTGGCGTTTCTGACCTGGCTCGAGACCTACGGTCCCGTCATGGGCCGGGCGCCCACCCCGCGCGTTCAGGACCTCGTCGCCGAGGGCCGCGCGACCAAGTGGTTCGTGATCTATTACGCAGCCGTCTGGGCCGGAACGCTGGCGTTGTTGATCGGGGCGTCTCCGGCATTCCGTCTGACCGCTTGGGTCATGGTCGTTGGAGCAGGCGGCATCGTCCGGGAGATGATCCGGATCCGCAGGCTTACCGACGTTGCGATCCAGCTACGGCTGCCGGACGGCGCCGTCAAACCGCATCTGTTGTTCGCCAGAAACTGAGAGGGAAGAACATGACCGAATATATCGACGTTGACGTACGTCCCATCCTGCGCTCCGGAGGCGAGCCCTTCTCGGTGATCATGGCTGCGCTCGAAAGCCTCGAGCCGGGGCAGGGGCTCCGGCTGTACGCCACCTTCAAGCCGATTCCGCTTTTCACCGTCATGGCCAACAAGGGCTTCGCCCATTCCGAAACCGAGCTCGATGGCGGTGAATGGGAAGTTCTGTTCACGCCGACCGCCGCGGCACCGGAGCGAGGCAAGGCCGCAGCGCCGGCTTCGAGCTTCGACAACTGGCCCGAGCCTTCCGTTCGGCTCGACAACCGCGATCTGGATCCCCCCGAGCCGATGGTCCGGATCCTTGCGGCTGCCGATCAACTGGGACCCGGCGCAACCCTGTCGGCGCTGCTGCGCCGCGAACCGGTGTTTCTGTTTCCGCAACTCGAGAAGCGCGGCTTCCATTGGCTCGGCGGCTTCACGCCTGACGGCGCGACCTATGAACTGACGGTGAGGGCGCCATCATGACAACCGAACTCGTCGACCGCATCCGCGAGGCACTCCGCATCGTCATCGATCCGGAGCTCGGTGAGAACATCGTCGATCTTGGCTTCGTCTACGACATCGCCGTCGTCGGCGGAGCGGTTCGTATCACGATGACCGCAACCACGCCGGGCTGTCCCGCCACCAATTTCCTGAAGGAGGGCGCCGAGACCGCGGTCGCAAACATTCCGGGCGTCGACACCGTCGACGTGACGATGACTTTCGAGCCGGCCTGGACGCCGTCGTTAATCCATCCCGCGGTCCGAGCCTCGCTCGGCTTCGCGGCCGTCAACTGAAGGTCTGGCGATGGCGCTCACGATCGAGATCGATCACGCAAAAACCCGAGCGAAGGTGGCGGCTGCCGCCGGTCAGCCGGTGGTGCCGCAGGCCGTCAGGGGCCGGATCAGGCAGATCAAGTGGGGTATCCTGCTGCTCACGCTGGCGATCTACTACATCACCCCTTTCATCCGCTGGGACCGCGGCCCGAACGCTCCCGATCAGGCGGTCCTTCTCGATTTCGCGCATGGGCGGCTCTACGCATTCTTCCTCGAAATCTGGCCGCAAGATCTCTATCTCGTTACCGGATTGCTGGTTCTTGCCTCGACCGCACTGATCCTGACGAATGCGTTGGCTGGGCGCCTGTGGTGTGGCTTTGCCTGTCCGCAGACCGTCTGGACAGACCTGTTCCTGCTCGTCGAGCGACTGATCGAAGGCGATCGGCGGCTGCGCCTGAGGAATATCGGCGCGCCGCTCACGGCAAAGCGTATCGTGCAGGTCGCGGCGAAGCATTCGGCGTGGATGCTGATATCGCTCGCGACCGGCGGCACGCTGATCTTCTACTTCACCGACGCCCCCGATCTGCTGCGCGGATTTGCTCAGGGCGACGTCTCGGTCAACGCATTGACGTGGATATTCGTGTTCGCCGGAACGACCTACGGTCTGGCCGGCTTCGCGCGCGAGCAGGTCTGCACATTCATGTGCCCGTGGCCGCGGTTGCAGGGTGCGATCTGGGATCCTGACGCCTACACGGTCAATTATCGCGATTATCGCGGTGAGCGGCGGACCTCAGCGAAGAAGGCTGCCGAACTGCGTCTGCAGGGCAAGCCGGCAGGAGATTGCGTCGATTGCGGCCACTGCGTCACGGTCTGCCCGATCGGCATCGATATCAGGGAAGGACCGAACTTCGCCTGCATCAACTGCGGCCTCTGCGTCGATGCCTGCGACGGCGTGATGGCGAAGCTCGACCGCCCGCGCGGCCTGATCGACTACGAAAGCTGGAACAACATCGAACGCGGTCACAGAAACGAGCGGCCCCGCAACCGCCTGATACGGTCGAAGACGATCGGTCTGACCGCGGCATGCGTGGCGCTGTCATTCGCGATCGGCATCGGCTTTGCGACCAAAACGAGTGCTCAGCTTTCGGTCGAGCACGACCGCGATCCGCTGGCGGTCCGTTTGTCCGACGGCTCGGTGCGCAACGCCTACACGGTCAAGCTGTTGAACAAGTCTTCGATGCCGCATGCCTACACGCTCTCGGTCAGCGGTCTGGATGCCAACATGACCATCATCGGGAAAGACGGCCTGGCACCGATCGAGGTCGCGGCCGACGCGTCGGCGGCGTTCCGGGTCACGCTCACGGCGGCGCCCGGGCAAGGTGACGTCGTATTCACGGCGCGCGACGAAACCGGCACCACCGTCCTGCATGCGAAGGATCGGTTCGTCGAGCGGTAACGACGGATTTGCGCCGAGACAACGTCGAGCGTGGACGAACCTGCGATATTCGCCTGCGTAGCCGGTGAGGCATCTGTGTCTGCCGCCGTCGATTGGAGGTTGCCATGCTCTCCCCGTTCCCAAGGATGATGATCCTCGTCGCCGCCGCCCTTGCGTTCCTCGGCTCGGCGCCCGCGGCTGCAAACGATATCGTCGTCAGCCAGGCCTGGAGCCGTGCCACGCCCAAGGGGGCGAAGGTCGCGGGCGGCTATCTCACCATCGAAAATCGCGGCGCGTTGCCCGACAGGCTGTTGTCGGCTTCGAGCTCAGCCGCCGCCAGGGTCGAGATCCACCAGATGGCCCTGCAGGACGGCATCATGACGATGCGACCGCTCGAAAGCGGCTTGACGATCCCTGCAGACGAGACGGTGACGCTGGCGCCGGGCGGCGACCACATTATGTTTATCGGCGTCACCGCGCCATTCGAGGAAGGCCAGCGTGTTGCCGTTGTGCTGAACTTCGAGCGTTCCGGCCCAACCGAAGCGCAGTTCGAAGTCGGTCCGATCGGCGCCAAGGGGCCGAGGCTTCAGATCGCCTCGAACGAACCGGTGGTGGCGGCCGCAGCGCCGATCAAGGCCGGGCCGGGCGAGGAACCATTCTTCACCCACATTTGCGGAGCGCGGGTGATGGCGGACGTCACCGTCACGCCGGGCCGTAGCGGCCCGGTCGAAATCCTGGTGAAGCTCGAGGACGGAGACGAACAGCCGCTGGCAGTCGATGCGCTATCGGTGAGCCTGGCCAATCCCGACAAGGGTATTGCGCCGGTCACCGCCACCGCGGAGCGGGTCGCGGCGGACAGTTGGCGGGTCCGTATGACCGCGGTGTCGGGCGGAACCTGGTCGCTGTCGCTCGGCATCGACATGAAGAAGGATGACCGGATCGATATCGCGGCGCCGATCCTTATCGAGTGAGCGCGGGCCCGTGTCTGAGCTCGTTGGCATACGTTGCCCGGCCGCCCACCTTGGCCTGTTCCAACGTTTGCGAAGGGAGCTCATCGAATGCATCTCGATAAACCCTGGACAGTTCGCCCATGTGCCAGAAGCCATGGGCGAGAGCGCTCGCCTTCACCGTGAGGCCGGCAGCGCCTGTGCGTAGCTGTCGTCGCATCGACCAGAGACGCCGGAGCCGGCAATATTCGTGGGCGGAGAGCCCGCAGATGGTCTGGCTCGCGGTCTGCAAGGTCCGAACCGAAACACCGATCTCGTCCGCCAGCTTCTCGTTCGAAGCGTCCAGAGGATTCGAGCCGATAATCGCATCGACTTCCCTGACGATTTGCAGATGGCGAGTGCGAGCCAGGCGGCCGCGGCCGGTCTGTTCGGCCCCGCTGCGCAGCACCGCTTCGATCGCGGAAAGGAGCGTCAACTGTAACTTGTCCAGCACGTCAGCAGCCATGATGGCTTCGGGCTGGCTCGCGGCAAACTCCAAAGCCGCCAGGATCAGGTTTCTGAGTTGCGTCAGCTTGACGGCAGGCAGATCGAGAAGCAGATGGCTCTTGGCAAACTCTCGCCATCGGCTGTCGGTTGCATCGGCGCGAACGGCCAGGATGGCTACCAACCGGGCCTCCGGCTCGACCACGGTGCAGTCGCCCCCCTTGAGCAGGATCAAGGATTGACCCACCGCCTCACCGTTGATCCGCGCGGAAGCAACCTCATTCATCGGAATGATGATCAGAAGGCGTCCCGACAGATCGTAGCCATTGACGATGCGCGGAAACGTGCGAACCAGTGAAAGCGTGCATCCCGGCATTGCCAGGGCCGCTCTGCGCACGGAAAAATTTCGGACGTCCAGCGGAATGCTTTCAGCTTTCGCATACCGTTCACTTTCCCTGAAGTGATCGATATCGGCATACCCTTCCAGGTGCAAAGCAGGGGATGTGTGGAGGGTTCTGAAAAGCATGGCCCAATTCGACCGTGGCGTCGTGTGAAATTAGGATCATCATATAAGGCGATGGGATTAATGTCCCGTTACTGGCTTTCCCGGCTCATTCCGAGGCCGAAAAAATACGGGGTCCGCCGAATTCCGATAGGTTGGTTAGCTGATCTTGCAATCAGGACGATTTAGTACGTTGGCGGCATCTCATGGAAGAGTGGTGTTCAATGCCGACAGTTGAGCAATCCGGTTGCTTGCAAATCGTTCGCAACATCGAGCTGAGTCTAGAGCACGTCGGCGCAATGCTCGCAATGTGCGATGGCGGCCTGAACACAGAGCTTCTTCTGAAGCAGAAGTGTTTCCTGGAAGACGCACTGAAGGAAGTGAAGATCCGTATTCGGCAACTTTTCATGGTGGAGTGGTCGGGGGCATCGTCGTCGCCGCCCCGATGCCTCACATTGGTTGCGGGGACCGATGTTGCGGGAGGAGAACCTGCTCCGCTTCGCTGATTCCGCATATCCGCAATATCAGTCGGCTTCGGATTTTGGACTATGACCGTGTTGTCTCGCCGAGATACTCTCGCGGCTGAAGTGCTTGCACTCCTCAACTCCGCGCAGTTGATTCGCCGCGACGATGCGCTTGGGGAAGCCGCCAGGCGTTCCATCGTGTCTGCGCCACAACACCTTCAGGCGTTGACACCGAGATTCGAGGCCTATTTCGCAATCGCGACGCTGGTCAGGGCGCTGGCGAACAGGGAGAGCCGGGATTTGATCGATCGCCGGTTCGCCCTGGCCGTGCTTCTAGCCGAAACGTGGGTCAAGGCGCCGGCCCGGTAGCGAGGTCCTCGTTGAAAGCCTGATAAGCGCGGGGCCTCGCTTTCGATCTACTGCCAGCCCGGTACTCCGCGCATGTCGGGAAGATGATGGGCGATGCCCTTGTGGCAATCGATACAGGTCTTCTCGCCCGTGAACAGATAACGTTGATGCGCCACCGCAGCGCGCGGCGATTGGCGGGTGGTATCCATCGATTCAGCGCTGTGACAGTTGCGGCATTCCAGCGAGTCGTTGGCCTTGAACCGTGCCCATTCGTGCAATGCCAGTTCGAGCCGGTTATCGACGAACTTTTCACGGGTATTGATGCTGCCGAACAGATGGCCCCAGACCTCTTTCGATGCCTGCATCTTGCGCGCGATCTTGTCGGTCCAGTTGTGCGGAACATGGCAATCCGGGCAGCTCGCACGGACGCCGGACCGGTTCGAGAAGTGAATCGTGGGTTTCAGCTCCGCGAACACGTTGTCGCGCATTTCGTGGCAGCCGGTGCAGAACTTTTCAGTGTTGGTCAATTCCAGCGCGGTATTGAAGCCGCCCCAGAACACGACGCCGGCAACGAAGCCTGCGAACACTAGAACGCCGAGCCCAAACACCGAGCTCGGCCGTCGCAGCACGTCCCACAGTTCGACGACGAACGCCCATAACCGCGCCAGCCATGACCGGCGAGGGGCTGCCGGATCCGCTGTGCTCATCGGCGTCCCCCGGGCGTGGCTCGGCTCAGCATGCTGTCGATATCGATGAAGTCGTTGTCGATCGGTGGCTTCACCACGTTTTGCGGTACGTGGCATTCGGTGCAGAAGAAGCGGCGCGGCGACACCGAAGCGAGGAACTGCCCGTCACGATCCATGAAATGGGTGATGCTGACCATCGGCGCTTGCGACTCGCCGGTACGGGCGCGGGCATGACAGGACAGGCACTTGTTGCCGTTGATGTCGATCTGGTAGCCCTCGGTGGTGTGCGGGATCACCGGAGGCTGCTCCGGATAGTTCCGTACTTCCTTTTCTGCGGTATTGCGCAGCGGCGTCATCGGCGCCGCCGGCCCTTCGTCGTTGAGCGGGGTCGAGCCGCGCAGCCCGGAGCTTACGGTCTGGGCGACCAGCGAAGTCGACGCGGTGGCGCTGAGGATGGCAAGCGCCAGAAGCCAGTGTTTTCCGATCATGAACTTTGCACCCGCTCGATGCGCACCGCGCATTTCTTGTAATCGGTCTGCAGCGAGATCGGATCGGTGGCGTCCAGCGTCACCTTGTTGATCATCTGCGCCTCGTCGAACCACGGCACGAACACCAGTCCGCGCGGGGTCTTGTTGCGGCCGCGGGTCTCGACCCGGGTGCGAATGAAGCCGCGTCGCGACTGCACCTTTACTTCGTCGCCACGCCGCAGCTTGAGTTCGGCCGCGTCGTCGGGATGCATGAAGCAGACGGCCTCCGGAAATGCCTTGTAGAGCTCGGGCACGCGGCGCGTCATGGTGCCGGAATGCCAGTGTTCCAGCACACGGCCGGTCGAAAGCCAGAACGGGTATTCGGCATCGGGCGACTCGGCCGGCGGCTCGTAGGGCAGAGCGAAGATGCGCGCCCTGCCGTCCGGAAAGCCGTAGAACTCCATTCCCTTGCCGCTTCTGACATAGGGATCGCTGCCCTCGCGGAAACGCCACCGAGTTTCCTGGCCGTTAACGACGGGCCAGCGCAAGCCGCGAACCTGGTGATAGGTCTCGAACGGCGCGAGGTCGTGGCCGTGACCGCGGCCGAAGGCGGCATATTCCTCGAACAAGCCCTTGTGAACGTAGAAGCCGAACGCCTTGGACTCGGCGTTGAGATAACCGTCCTCGATGTCGGAGAGCGGAAACTTGTCGACCTGGCCGTTGGCATAGAGCACGTCGAACAGTGTCTTGCCGCGATATTCCGGCTTTTTCGCCAGCAACTCCTCGGTCCAGACTTCTTCGATCTTGAAGCGCTTTGAAAACTCCATCAGTTGCCAGAGGTCGGATCGCGCTTCACCGGGCGCGCTGACCATCTGGTGCCAGAACTGGGTGCGCCGCTCGGCGTTGCCGTAGGCGCCTTCCTTCTCGACCCACATCGCGGTCGGCAGGATCAGGTCGGCCGCCAGCGCGGTCACCGACGGATAGGCGTCGCTGACGACGATGAAGTTCTCCGGATTGCGGAATCCCGGATAGGTCTCCTCGTTGGCGTTGGGCCCGGCCTGCAGGTTGTTGTTGACCTGGACCCAATAGGCGTTGAGCAGCCCGTCCTTCAGCATCCGGCTCTGCAGCACGGCGTGATAGCCGGGCTTGTCGGGAATGGTGCCCTCGGGCAGCTTCCAGATCTGCTCGGCCTTGTCGCGATGGGCCTTGTTGGTGACCACCATGTCGGCGGGCAGGCGGTGCGAGAAGGTGCCGACCTCGCGCGCGGTGCCGCAGGCAGACGGCTGGCCGGTCAGCGAAAACGGACTGTTGCCGGGCTCGGAGATTTTCCCGGTCAACAGATGGATGTTGTAGACGAGATTGTTGCACCAGACGCCGCGGGTGTGCTGGTTGAACCCCATGGTCCAGAAACTGACGACCTTGGTCTTCGGGTCGGCGTAGAGTTCGGCCAGCGCCTCGAGGCGGTTGAGCGGCACCCCGGACATCTCCGCCGCCTTTTCCAGGGTGTAGTCCGCAACGAACTTCGAATATTCCTCGAAGCTTATATCGGTCGCGTCGTTGGCCTTGGCGGCGCCGGTCGCCTTCTTCTGCAGCGGATGTTCGGGGCGCAATCCGTAACCGATGTCGGTCTGGCCGCGCTTGAACAGCGTGTAGTTCGTGACGAAATCCTTGTTGACCCGGCCGGTCTTGATGATGTGGTTGGCGATGGCGTTGAGGATGTAGAGGTCGGTCTGCGGCTTGAACACCATGCCGATATCGGCGAGATCGAACGAGCGGTGCTCGAAGGTCGACAGTACGGCGACGCGGACATGGGTCGCGCTGAGCCGGCGGTCGGCGACGCGGGTCCACAGGATCGGATGCATCTCCGCCATGTTGGAGCCCCACAGCACGAAGGCATCGGCGGCTTCGATATCGTCGTAGCAGCCCATCGGCTCGTCGATGCCGAAGGTGCGCATCATGCCGGCAACGGCGGATGCCATGCAGTGCCGCGCATTGGGATCGATGTTGTTGCTGCGGAAGCCTGCCTTGAACAGTTTTGACGCAGCGTAGCCTTCCCAGATTGTCCATTGACCGGAGCCGAACATACCGACGCCGCTCGGCCCGCGCTTCTTCAGCGCGGCCTTGTACTTCTCGGCCATGATGTCGAAGGCTTCATCCCACGACACCGGCGTGAACTCGCCGTTCTTGTCGTATTTGCCGTTGGTCTTGCGCAGCATCGGCCGGGTCAGGCGGTCGTGGCCGTACATGATCTTGGAGAGAAAGTAGCCCTTGACGCAGTTCAGGCCGCGATTGACCTCGGACTTGATATCGCCGTGGGTCGCGACAACGCGATTGTCCTTGGTCGCCACCATGACGCTGCAGCCGGTGCCGCAAAACCGGCACGCCGCCTTGTCCCATTTCAGTTCGCTGGTGGCGCGGTCGGTGACGAGATTTGCAGCCCCGGCGACCGACGGCATGCCGGCAGCCAACGCCGCCATCGCGGCTGCTTCGAGCTTGAGAACCTGGCGGCGGTCGAGCTTGGATTCGGTCATGGAAACTCTCCGGACGTCAGGCTGTGGCGTCGATGGCGTGGAATACGAGGGAAGCGGAATAGACGTCGGGCAACAGCGCGATGTTATTGAGGATCGCTCCCAACGTGCCGCTATCCGGTGTATCGACTACGACGACGAGTTTACCCTTGGGATCGCGTCCATAGATCTCGCATTCGGCGAACGCCGTGATGGCGGCTTCGACGCCGGCGAGGCATTCAGGACGTGCCTGCACCAGGATACTGGCGATTTCGCCCTCCGGCGGCGCGACAATCTGGTCCGGATGAAGCAAGCGGCCGGTGATGAGAGCCCGGCGATCGATTGCGCGATGAGGTCTGGCCACGGTTTCCCCCTGAAAATCCGCGTTAGCGCGTGGGTGCGCTGGGTGGACCGGCCGCCATCTGGTAGATCCATACGGCAAGGCCGTAGCTGCCGACGGTCGCGACAGCACAGGCCGGCAGGAGCACGGCTGTCAGAAACAGAAAGGCAAAGATTTCCATGCGCCTGCGGCGCGGCCTTCCGCTTATGTCGTCGCCTGCGGCGGACATGTCGAATCTCACTTTAAATTTGATGGTTGAACGGTCAGCGGCCTCGATGCCGCTGTCGATCTAAACGCTAGAGGGCAGGTCGATCTGCTACCTTGATCCACATCAAACGTACCCGGGTTACCCGCAACTGCAACTGGAAAATCGGAACCGCGTTGCGATTTCCGCAATTTCCGTCATGCCGCATCGCACGAATAATTCGTGAAGGCTGAATCGTACCTTCCAGTGCTGCGGGCGCGTCGCTTGGCGTCGTTCGAGCGTCTTGGTTAGTCGCGGCAATTCGTCGCGACGGCACGAAGGTGCCGTTACCCGTCCGCTTCAGGAGGAATTCGCTCTCTTACTGCCGCCACGCGCGCCACTGCGTCGAAGTCGTTTTGACCTTGGTCAATTTTGATTCACCGCAAATCAGAAAATTTAACTATCGTGCGCCGCTCACGAACAGCCATACCGCAACCAGGAACAGCACTGCTGCAAAGACGCTGCCGGCCATTTCACGACGTTCGGGAGCAGCAAGGAAGTTCTGCAGCATGCCCGCGAGCAATACGATCGATCCATGGACGATCGTGGCGACGGCGACATAGGTAAAGACCAGAGTCGTCAGCTCGCGCGGCGAAGGCGCGGGCCCGCTGATGAATCCCGGAACCACGGCAACAAAAAACAGTGCGGCCTTCGGATTGAGCAGGTTGGTGATGAACCCGCGGCGGAACTGGACGAAGAGCGGTTGGCTGGCGGATGCCGTTTCGACCGGCTGGCGGCTATCGTTCCAGCTTTCATAGGCGAGCCAGCACAGATAGAGCGCACCGGCCCAGCGAACGGCTTCGTAAGCGACCCAATGGTGCAGGATCAGTGATCCTGCACCGAGCCCCGCCGCGGCGCCGAGCAGTGCCAGTCCGAGCGCAACGCCAAGGACGGCGGAGAAGCCGGCGAGGCGGCCCCGGCTCGCGCTGAGCACGGCGAGATAGGCCATGTTCGGCCCCGGAGTGAGTTCGATGATGAAAGAGGTCAGGACGAAAGCAACGAGAGGGTATTGGAACGCGTTGGGGTCGCTGGCGGCAAGTTCCAGAATGCGTTCCATGTCCTGGCGCGTTTCTTCCTGGCGCGTTTCTCGGCGCGTTCGTCAGGAAGCGCGGCCCAAGGCTTGTTTGGGCGGAGTGGACGATGCGCTCGACGGGTGTTCGAAAGCATGATGGCCGCTCAGATGCATGACCTCGACGCAGTCGGCGTTGAGGCGCTCATTGTCGACCAGCCGTTCGGCCATTGCCATCGCCTGGGAAAGGCCTTCCGATTCAACGTCAACCTGACGCTGCAAGCACTTGAAGCAATGACCGTCCGAGTTCAGGAGATCCTTGTAGAAGGAGACACGATAACTGTTCATTGCGACTCCTCCTGCTTTTGCAAACTTGCCTCGTCATGCAAAGGACGCGAACGCGTCCCTCAGGCGTCCATGTTCTGCAGCCGTTGGCGATTGCGCAGAACGATCTGCCGGGCCCCGGAAAATCCGAGCACGCCCTCGCCATGAAGTTGCGACAATGCCCGCGAGATCGTTTCCAGGGTCAGCCCCAGATAGTCACCAATGTCACGCCGGCACATCGGCAGCGCCATCATGCCGGCGACGGCGAGGCGGCGGTCCATCTCGAGCAGGAAGTTAGCGACGCGCTCCATCGCATTCTTGCGCCCCAGCAGCAGCATGTGGTCTTCCGCATGCCGAAGCTCGCCGGCGGTCATGTTCCAGAGCTTGTGGGCGACATTGACGTCGACACCCGCGGCCTGTTCGAGGCTGCTTCGTTTCACGAGACGCACGTTGGTATCGATGATGGCTTCCGCGGTGAGGCGATGACTTACGCCGATTTCGAGTCCGAACACATCGCCAGGGAGCAGAAACGCGCCGATCTGACGGCGTCCATCCGAAAGCAGCTTGTAGGTCCGAACCGCCCCACGGACCACTTGATAGACATACTCGGCCGGCTCATCCTCGCCGTAGATCTCCTCGTCCTTCCGGTACGAGAATTCCGAGGCCACGAGGCCTGGGTGTCCGGTCAGTCCACAGAACGCATGGGGCGCTGCAAACGGGGCCGGAGTGGCCTTGGTCGGGTGGATCGAGGTATTGAGCGATTGGGTGAGCATGGGGGCCATCTCCTGTGCGGCGAATGACCAAACCTTACGTAGGAACACCGGGGCTGAAAATTTCGCTCGATATCTTAAGGGCAGCCCCCTAAGTAGTTTACCGGAGGTCGTCCGATCCCGACTATCGTGCCGCGGCCGAGCCTTCCTGAATGGCTCCCCGGATCCGGCTGGCCAGGCTGTCCTCGAGATGCGGCTTCAACAAGACGTGGCGGATACCCGCCGCAGCAGCCTTTTCCTCAATGTTCTCATCGGGATACCCCGTAATGAGAACGACCGGGGCATCGCAATGCCGACGTCGCAGGCGGTTTACCAGGTCGATGCCGGTCATCGTGGGCATCTTGTAGTCGATCACGAAACAGTCGGCTTCGGTTGCCGCATTCCCGTTCAAAAGCGCCGTGCCGCTTCGAAACGTTCGAACTTCAAAACCATCGGTTTCAAGCAGGAATCGCAGCGATCCGAGAACGTCGGTGTCGTCGTCGATAACATAGATTATCGGTGCTGAGAGCTTCGACGCCATCGGGAATCATCGTCCGGATCATACTGGTTGCATTAGTACGTCGGACAATAAACGCGCTTTTGCGCATCGATGACTTGATCTGCCTCAATCCTTGATCGCGCCGGCGCGCATCGCCAAACGGACGAGTTCGGAAAGGCTGCTCGCCTGCATTTTGGTCATGACGTTGGCCCGATACACCTCGATGGTGCGCGGGCTGATATCGTAGTCGCGGGCAATTTGCTTGTTCGACAGTCCGGCGATCAGCCCCTCCATCACCTGGCGTTCCCTCGGGCTCAGGCTTTCGACCCGGGTCACGATATCCAGCACCGCGGCTTCGCTTCGCGCGCCGGACTCGGCCTGTTTCAACGCGATATCGATCATGCCGATCAGACGATCGTCCTCGAACGGCTTTTCGAGGAAGTCGATGGCCCCCAATTTCATGGCCTCGACGGCCAGAGGAACATCGCCGTGCCCGGTCATGATCAGCACCGGCAGCGAGTTGCGGTTCGTCTTCAGCCGCTTCAGCAGTTCGATGCCATCGATACCGGGCATGCGGACATCGGAAACCACGCAGCCGAATTCGACGCCCGGGAGCGCGTCGAGGAAGTGTTGGGCCGATTCGAACAGCGTGACCTCGAACTCTGCGGCGTCGAGCAGAAAATTGAGGGAATCCCGCATCGCCTCGTCGTCGTCGATTACGTAGACCTTTCCCCTAGACGTCATTGTGTCAGACTCTCGCTAGATGCGGCCGGCAGCGTGAAACGAAACGTCGCGCCGCCTGCCTCATTGGTCTCGGCCCACATCTGGCCGCCGTGCGCCTCGATGATCGAGCGGCTGATCGAAAGACCGACGCCCATGCCGGTCTCCTTGGTCGTAAAGAAGGTCTGAAACAGGTTTGGCGCCACGTCTTCCCCGAATCCGCTTCCGGTGTCGGATACGGCGATTTCAATCATGTCATCGGCCACCGGCGTATTGATGACGGTGAGTTCGCGCCGGGATGAATGCGCCATCGCCTCGAGAGCGTTGCGAAACAGGTTGACCAGCACCTGCTGGATCTGGACCCGATCGACCAGCACCTGATCATGTTCCGGATCCAGTTTGACCCTTATCTGGACGCCTTGTTCGCGGGCGCCGGCGAGCCCGAGCGCTCCGGCTTCTTCGATCAGCTTGGAAAGGCTCTCGACGCGTTTCTCGGATTCGCCGCGCGCCACGAAATCGCGCAGCCGACGGATAATTTGTCCGGCGCGGATCGCTTGTTCGGCGGCGCGGTCCAGCGCACTCTCGATTTTCGCAATGTTCGGGTCGGCTCTGTCCGTCAGCAGTCGGCGCGACCCCTTCATGTAGTTGCTGATCGCGGCCAGCGGCTGATTGAGTTCGTGCGCGAGCGCGGACGCCATCTCTCCCATTGCACTCAGCCGCGAGACGTGGACGAGCTCGGATTGCAGCTCCAGCAGCCGCGCCTGGGTCTGCTGGTGTTCGGTCAGATCGCGGACGAAGCCGGTGAAGTAGGGCGCACCGCCGGATTGCATTTCGCCGATCGAAAGATGCATCGGAAAAGTGGTGCCGTCCTTGCGCTGACCCGTCACGATTCGGCCGATGCCGATGATGTGACGTTCGCCGGAGGATCGATAGCGGGCGAGGTACGCGTCATGGCGCGAGCGGTCCGGGTCCGGCATCAGAAGGCTGACGTTGTGCCCGATCGCCTCGTCTTCCGTGTAGCCGAATTGCCTTTCGGCGGCACTGCTGAAGAATTGCATGATGCCGTTGCCGTCGATGACGATCATGGCATCGGGGATCGTCTCCAGGATCGAATGAAGGTGGGTTTCCTTGGTTCGAAGGGCTTCCTCGATCTGTTTCTGGTCATCGATGTCGATGACGATTCCGCTGAGATGGCCTGGACCGCCGCGGTCGTCCCTGACCAGGCTGCCCCGCGCACGCACCCAGTGACGCGACCGCGACGGGCCGTTTACCCGGTATTGCAGGTCAAAGCCGCAGCCGGTCTCTACCGATTGCGCGATGGCCTGCCGGGTGAGCTCGCGTTCTTCCGGGTCCAGAAGGGACAGGAACAGTTCGTAGGTGAGCGGCAGATCGTTGGGAACGCCGAACAGCGTTCTGGTCGTATTCGACCAAAGCAACTGGTGCGTCTTCAGGTCCAGGTCCCATACGCCAATACCGGATCCTTCGATACCGAGCCGGAAGCGTTCGTTTCGGAGCGGATCCTCGGATGCTGGGTGCAGGATGGTGGTCACGCAAGGCCTTTATCACCGGACGGGAGGGAAGGATACCAAGGCCTCCGCTGGCAGGCCAGTGGTTTGCCGCCCCGGGGTTCGGCGTCGGTCACGGGCGTGGCGGCCCTGATTCTTGATTTGCCTCAGATGCCCCGTCGGCGGCCGGCTTACAATCTTCCCGGTTCGGCATTTCGGAGGGCGTGATGACCTACAAGACGGTGATGGTGGCCTTGGCGCTCGGCCAGCCAAATGACGGGCGACTGGCCGTGGCGGCGCAACTGGCCGAGCGGTTTGGCGCACGCGTCATCGGAGCTGCGGCCGCCGAATTCAGTCCGCCGCTCTATTTCACCGAAGGTGGGCCGGCCCAAAGGTTGATCGATCAGGGGTGGGCCGCCGTCCAGGACCGCCTGAAAGAGCTGGAAGGCGAATTTCGCGTAACGATGCAAAACCGGGCCCTCGAGGTGGAATGGCGGAGCGCGGAGGACTTCCCCACGCGCTTCATCGTCCGGCAGGCCCGTGCCTGCGACATCGTCGTGGCAGGGGAGCCCGTTCGCGGCGGGCTGACGGACCCGTTCGTGCAGTTCAACCCGAGCGACCTCGTGATGCAGGTCGGACGCCCCCTGCTCGTCGTCCCCGAAACCTGCAACTGGCTGGACCTGCGGAGCGTCCTGATCGCCTGGAAGGATACCGCGGAGGCAAGGCGGGCGGTTAGCGACGCGCTGCCACTGCTCCGTGGCGCCACCGAAGTCACCATTGTCGAAATTGTCGAGGACGAGGCCGATCGCGCCGCGGCACTCTTGCGGGTCGAGGATGTCGCGGCATGGCTGTCGCGGCATGACATACGTGCAGCGAAGCAGGTGCCTGGGCAATGCGGCGACGCTGCTACGCAGTTGGAGCGCGTCGCATCGGACGTCGGCGCCGGCGTGGTCATTGCCGGTGCCTACGGGCACTCGAGGCTGAGCGAATGGGTACTCGGGGGCGTGACGCGACGGCTCATCAATCCTGCGAACCGCTGTTCTCTCCTGTCGCACTGAAAATTGATCTCAATCAACGCCGCGCGCCAACCGTCTGCTTGAATGTCCCAATGATTGAGGGCCGCCGCTTGGAAAGCTTTATCGAACAGGTTGTCGCAGGCCACATGACGCGCGCCGTCAAGGCGGTCCCCCGTAGCCTGACGTTGCGCGAGCTCGGCGGCCTCTTTGAAAAGGAGGATTTCAACACCTATCCGGTCGAAGAAAACGGACAGGTGGTGGGTGTGGTTTCGAAGTTCGACCATCTTGCATGTTTCGTCTTTACGCCGGCCCACATGATGCCGCACTACGACGATCTCATGCGACGCACGGTCGCCGATATCATGACCGCGGATTTCATCTATGTCGCCCCGGATACCAGGCTGACGAGGGTGCTTCAGCTCATGGTCGATCACCGGATCCGCAGCATGCCGGTGATCACCGGCGATCAACGGCTTGCAGGTATTATCTCCCGCGAAGACGTCATGCGGGCCTTGCGGCGCTTTACCGACAGCGGGACATCGCCGGCTGGCTGACGGGGGACGCATGACCGGAATCGTTGGCTTTCACGCTCTGGCTTTTGACCTCGTCGACGGCCGTCTGGTCGAGGGTCCGCTGGTCGGTTGCGGAAGTCCGGCGCTCGCCATCCAAACGGCGCAGGGGCAGTGGAAGGTGTTCGGCCACGCCGGCGCAGTTGCGTTCAGCCGCACCAGCTATTTCAGCGGCGATAGACCGGTTCAAAAGCAGGTGTTGCGCCGGTTCGGACAGGTGCCCGACGAGTATACGACGGCGAGCCCCGATGAATAGCGTCTGACGACGATTCAAGCCGAAATCGGCAAACCCTACTCGTCAAGCCTAACTCGCTTTTGCCAGTTCCTGGTCTTCCGGGGCGATGAGGTACAACCCCGACATCGGATCGACCCAGCACAGATGGTCATGCACCTGCTTCACGCCGGTGACATTCTCTGCGCAGACGACGGCCGCTTGCCTCCAGCGCTCATCGGTGATGATACCGCCGAGGTTGACGATCCCGTCGTGGACGACAACGCTCAAGCCGTTGGGGCACCAGTCCTTCCGGGTAAGCGCATCGATGATGCGGTTGCGAATGTGATCGTCGTCGGCGGTAGGATCCGGAATCTGGCGGGCGAGGCTCGCGACCGCTTGCAATAGATTGGCGCGCGATATCATTCCGACGACCCGGCCGTCCCTGATCACCGGCAATCGCTTGAGCTTGTTCTTCTCCATCAGCGCAACGATGGTCTCGAGCGGAGTATCCTCGGTGACGGTTACGGTGTCGTGCGTCATGATTTCCGAGATCTTGCAGCCGTGCTCGTGAACGAAATCGGTTGCGGCCTGACCGGGGCCAAGAACGATTCTCAGAAAACGGCTGCGCCGCCGCTGGGTGCCGATTTCGCTGCGGCGAATGAAATCGCCTTCCGAGACAATGTCAACCAGCTTCCCGTCGGTGTCGACCACCGGAAGCCCGCTGATGTGCCGCCGCAGCATGAGGTTGGCTGCCTCGAGAATCGTTGCGTTCGGCAAGATGGTAAAGACCGGGCGAGTCATGATCTGATGTGCGCGCATGGGAGGGTCTCCTGTCAGGGTGCCGGATTCCGGCGCTGCGCAATCGACAGGATAGGCTGAAAATACCTGGCCGTTTTGACGCGGATCAATCGTGGCCCTACCTGCCACGAATGTTCGGGCGGTTGTGCAGGTGCGAGATTGGACGACGGGCAGGTTGGCGGAGCAGCAAGAGCGTCTCAGGAACGGATCGGGTAGACCGCTTCCCGATGAATTTCCTTGCCGGATTCGTTGAGCACGATGATGCTGAGCTTGTCATCCTTGACCGGATGTTCATGGCTGAACCGCCGCGCAAGCTCCTTGCTGTGCTCGATGGCTTGCGAATCCGTGCGGAATTCCAGCCCGCGGCGATCCCTGACCGGCGCTCCGTCCTGCATGTCAAAATAGTAGGTTTTCATTTGCGATTGCCGAGAAATGGGAGCGACTCGCGGATACTCTCAACCCAAAAAGCTTGAGAGTATCCGCAGGTCGAGCGTCCCGGGAAGTTGACCTGGATTTATCAGCGACAAACTTCCCGTACGAAATGCAGGTTCGTTAAAAAGGTGGCGTTGGAGCCGCCTCAGCTCGCCGCCTTCATATCCTCGGGCGACTCGATATAGAATCCCGAGTAGGTGTCGACGTAGCAGAGGTGATCATGGACCTCCTTGACGCCGGCGATGTTTTGAGCCGCGACGATCGTCGCCTGGCGAACATTGTCGTCGAAGATGATTCCGTGAAGATGAACCACCCCGTTCCGGACAGTGGCCTGGAATCCTGCCGGACGCCAATCCGTGTCGTGGATCGCCTTGGTGACGCGTTCGCGAATATGATCGTCATCTGCAGTCGGATCCGGAATTTCGCGGGCCAGGCTGGCTACGGCCTGTAGCAGGTTCGAACGGGTTACGATTCCGACGAGGACTTTGCCGCTCATGACCGGCAGGCGCTTGATGCCGCGTTTTTCCATGAGCTGCACCAGCTCGCTCAGGGAAGTCTGCTCGTCTACCGTAATCGGGTCGCGAGTCATGACATCTTCCACCTTGCGACCCTGCTCTTGAACAAATTCTTCGGCGAGTTTGCCGGCACCGGCAAAGAACTGCAGCAGCGAGGATCGCTTGCGTCCGGTGCCGATTTCCTTTCGACGCAAGAAATCGCTTTCCGAGACAATTCCCACCAGCGCCCCGTCGTCGTCCACCACCGGGACACCGCTGAGGTGGCAGCGCAGCATGATGTTTGCGGCGTCCTGAATCGGGGTGTGCGGGGTTACCGTGGTGACGTATTTGGTCATGATTTGATGGGCGCGCATGGCCGGTCTCCTTTTCAATTGCAGGAATGGCTGGGCGATAGGGTGGATGACCAGCCGTTCGTGGTTCAGTCAGGCCGCAGTCTTGATCTCGATTTGGTTGGCCTGTTTCGGACCCGGCTCTTGCGGGTGCAAACACGTTAGCGGGGGCGGTGTCGCACTCCTTGACGAGGATCAAACTCCGACCGCGGCCGTTGAATATGTTGGATGTGCTAACGTTAGGGGTGCCCGATATGCGTGCGATGGTGCTGACGGCGCCTGGTACGCCGCTGAGGTTTGAGGAACGCGACGATCCCGTACCGGGGCCCGGCGCGGTGCGCATCAAAGTCAGCGCTTGCGGCGTATGCAGGACTGATCTGCACGTCATGGACGGGGAACTGCCGAATACCAGATATCCCATTGTTCCCGGCCATGAGGTGGTCGGCCGGGTAGAGGCGCTCGGCCCTGATGTGACGACCCTCGGACTGGGTGAGCGTGTCGGCGTTCCCTGGCTTGGTCACACCTGCGGCCAATGTGCCTATTGCGTGAGCGGGCAGGAAAATCTGTGCGATGCCCCGCTTTTCACCGGCTACACGCGCGATGGCGGGTTCGCTTCGCATCTGGTCGCAGACGCCCGCTATTGCTTTCGGCTCGGAGAAACCGGTGACGACGTCGCCGTTGCGCCTTTGCTGTGCGCCGGCCTGATCGGTTGGCGCTCGCTGGTGATGGCGGGCGCGGGAAAGCACCTCGGGATCTATGGCTTCGGTGCTGCCGGACATATCATTGCGCAAGTGGCGCGATGGCAGGGACGTTCGGTCTACGCATTCACGCGTGCCGGCGACATCGAGGCGCAGCGCCTCGCAACATCGCTCGGAGTGGACTGGGTTGGAGCATCGGAACAGCCGCCGCCGTTGCCGCTGGACGCCGCAATCATCTACGCACCGGTCGGCGCCTTGGTCCCGCTGGCGCTGCGGGCGGTACGCAAGGGTGGTCGCGTCGTTTGCGCCGGGATTCACATGTCGGACATTCCGGGTTTTCCCTACAACATCCTTTGGGAGGAGCGGCAGTTGCTCTCGGTGGCCAACCTTACGCGCAATGACGGCTTGGAGTTCTTCAATGTGGCTGCCGAGGCCGGCATCAAGACCCATACGACGGCGTTCCCGTTACGGGAAGCCAATGAAGTTCTGGCAAAGCTGCGTTCCGGGCAGATTACCGGCGCCGCCGTACTGCAGCCATGACCGCGCAGATTGCCGCCACGTCAGACTCCGGTAGCGTGCTTCAGGCGCAGGTGTTTGCATTTCTCGAGCGTTCGGATATCGGTCCGGCGACCGGCGGCAAGCGGATCGATACCCATGCTTCGGTGGTATTTCTCGGTCGCGATCGCGTCCTGAAAATCAAGCGGGCCGTGCGGCTTCCCTTTCTCGACTATTCAACGCTCGATAAGCGTCGACACGCCTGCGAGGAGGAGTTGAAAGTCAATGCGCCCAATGCGCCGGAGCTCTACCGGCGCGTCGTCGCCATCACGCGCGGCGATGATGGTGGTTTGCAAATCGACGGAGGTGGTGACCCGGTCGAATGGGCCGTTGAAATGGCGCGCTTCGACGACGAGCAAACGCTGGACCGGATTGCCGGGACGCAGCAGATCCGCCCGGAACTTGCGACCGCCATTGCCGAGACGATCCTGCAGTCACACCAGAGGGCGCCGCGTACCGACGGCGAGACATGGCTCGCCTCCATCCCCGGCATCATCGACCGCAACACCGAAAAATTCCGCGCCGTGCGCGAGATCGACGCGGCGGCGATCGATCGGCTTCACGTCCGCTGTCACGATCACCTCGCAAGACTGCAGGCGCTGCTCAGGCAACGTGCCCGGCAAGGGTTGGTGCGGCGCTGTCATGGCGATCTCCATCTGGCCAACATTGCGCTGGTGGATGGCAGGCCGTTGCTGTTCGATGCGATCGAATTCGACCCTGTCTTCGCGACCACGGACATTCTCTACGATCTCGCGTTCACGCTGATGGACTTGATTCATTTCGACAATGGGCCAGCCGCGAACGCGGTATTCAATCACTATCTTTCCGGGGCTTCGGACGAAAACCTCGACGGTCTCGCCCTGTTGCCCCTGTTCCTTTCGTTGCGCGCGGCGATCCGCGCCCATGTGCTCTTCACCAAGGGGGAGCAGCTTGCCGATGGGGCGGGGGTCTGGCGCGATGCCAAACGCTATTTCGATCTGGCTGGGCGTTTCATTGCCCCGAGACCGGCAATACTGATCGCGATCGGCGGGCAGTCGGGAACCGGGAAGTCGGTCCTGGCAAAGGCCGTGGCCGGAATGATCGAGCCTTCGCCCGGCGCGGTCATCCTCCGCTCGGATGTCTTGCGCAAGCACTTGTTTGGCAAGAGTGAAACCACGGCCCTGCCTGGCGATGCCTATCAGGCCGGGACTTCGCAGCGCGTCTATGATCTGCTTTCGATGACCGCAGCACGCATCCTTGTCCAGGGATGTTCGGTCATCCTCGATGCAGCCTTTTTGCAGGGGCCGCAGCGGGCCGACCTTCCCGATCTGGCGCGCAGGCACGATGCGCGCTTTGCCGGGCTTTTCCTGACGGCAGACCTGGAGACCCGGCTGGCCCGGATCGAGCGGAGAGAGCATGATGCATCGGATGCAACGCGGGATGTCGCGCTGCAGCAGGAGATTGCCGGATTCGGTACGGTCGATTGGCACAGAGTGGACGCTTCGGGGACACCGGAGGATACGTTGCGGCGAAGCATTGCTTGCCTGTCCGGACTCGATTGCCTGTCGGGTGAGGGCGCATGACGCCGGCCCGTCAGACCAAAACTCGCGGCCGGCGAGCCTCTTTGCGGGCAAGCCTTGATTGCGCGACGGCGTTCCAGAAGATCGCGTTTGACTGCGTGGCCCAAGTAAAAGCCAACCGTGACGGCGCCATCGCCGGTGATCCGGAGGCCGTGCACCAGATGCGCGTCGCGCTGACGCGGCTGCGTGCGGCCGTTTCGTTCTTCGCACCGGTGACGGTAGATACGAAATGGCGTCATTTGAAAAAGGAAATCGCGTGGCTAAATGCGTGGCTGGGCGCTGCGCGCGACAGCGACGTGATGGTGGAGTTCTCACGTCGCGGGCGTTACCGGGCCTGGGCCGATGTCGCGATCGGTGCGGATCTCGATCGACGGCGGGCGCGGGATCACCGGCAAGTGGTGCGCTGCCTGCGCTCGGCCCGCACCCGGCGCCTGACCGCGGCGCTATCGGTCTGGACAAAACGGGGGCCGTGGCTGCTGCGCTGGGAAGTGGCCGCTCGTCGCGGCGACGTTGAGCCGCTGCAAGTCTATTGCGAGCGCGAGCTCGATCGCTGGCGCGAACGCTTGATCCGCAACGGACGACAGCTTTCGACCATGAACGGTGCGCGTCGTCACCGGCTCCGGATCAGGGCCAAGCGATTCCGCTACATGCTGGAAGCATCGACGGATATCGTCGCGATGTGGAGTCGTGCCGAGCTGCGTTACACGCAAAGCGCAGCGAAGCGGCTGCAACGCACATTGGGCGATCTGCGCGACTTCAAGCGCTTTGCCGGCTTGTCGCGATCGGATGCGAGGCAAGATAAGACCCGCCCGCCGGGCTATCGCCGCCAGCGAGACAAGCTCCGGGGCGCGGCCGTCAGGGCCTGGCGCGATCTCAAGCGGGCTTCGGCCCGCTGATGCGGCCTATCCCCGGCACCGGCGGGATTTGAATTTGATGTGCGTCAACATCCGCGATGGATGTCCCGGCTAGTCTTTCACGGACAAGATGCGTGCCATGCGCATCAGGTTCGGGAGAGCAGCCATGTTCAGAAACATGTTGGTCCATATTCCGACGGAGCGAGCGGTGAGGCCGGTCGTCGACGTTGCCATCGCTTTGGCTGTGGCGCGCAGGTCGCACCTCGATGCGGTCGCGATCGGCTACGAATCCATGAGCGCGGTCGGGATGGTGGTGGAGGGCGGAGGCGCCGCGGTCGCTGCCGTCGTCGGGGTCGAGGCGGAGCGGGCCCAGGAGCGCGCCAATGCCGCAATTTCGGTATTCGAGGTCGAGGCCAAGCTCGCCAAGATCGACTACGGCACGCGGACATTCACGGCGATTCCTGCCGATGCAGAACAGGACATCGGCGCGCTGTCGCGGCTTTACGATATGACCATCGTGCTGCAGCCCGAAGCCGGCGATCGCAGCTTTGACAACATGATTCCGCAGGGACTTCTGTTCAATTCCGGCGGGCCGTTATTGATGGTTCCCTATACCCACAAGGGACCGATCGAAACCCGCCATGTCGGCATTGCCTGGGACGGCAGCCGGCTGGCCGCGCGTGCGGTACGCGACGCGATGCCGTTCCTGATGAGTGCCAAGGCAGTCACGGTGATCGCGGTCAATGAAGACGCGCGCGTGGCGTCGTCGAACGATCTGGTCAGCCATCTCGGCCGGCGCGGCATTGCCGCGAAAGCCCAGCGGGTGACGGTCGACCGCGGCAACATCCAGAGCGCCATCCTGTCGATCGCTGCCGAGAGCGGCATCGGTCTTTTGGTGATGGGCGGGTTCGGGCATTCGCGGCTGCAGGAGCGGATTCTGGGCGGCGTCACGCGCGAGATGTTCCAGTCGATGACGGTCCCGGTGCTGATGTCGCACTGATCGACCGGAACGCAACAACAGTGTTCGGAGCGCAGCGAAGACGCTCCGAGCTTTCATTCAAACAGCAGAGAAAGTAGCCATGACCGTTCACAATCACGCCGTCGTCTGGGTCGACCACCGCACTGCCAAGATCTTCTATCTGGGTCTGGATACCTCCGACGAGCGCGTCATTCACGCTGACCAGGACAAGCATCTTCATCACAAGGCCAACACCATCGGTTCCGGCAAGGCTCACGACGATCCGACCTTCTTTCCGCGCATCGATGAGGCGCTGCAACATTGCGAGGCGGTGCTGATTGTCGGTCCCGGAACCGAGAAGACGCATTTGCTCAAGCATCTCGGTGAGGGCCGTGGCTCCCACAAGAACCGCGATCTACATGCCGAGTCCGTCGATCACCCGAGCGACCGCGAGATCATCGCGCTGGGCCGCCGCCGCTTCCACCTTGGCGAACCCGTGCGCGAGAATTGAGGCCTTCAGGTGCCTCGCCTGAGGGCGAAGTGCTTGGCGACCTCTGCGACCGAGAGATAGGCCACCGTCACCGCTGCCATGGCTGCCACCAGCGGCCAGGGCAGCGGGACGAAGCCAAACAGGCCCTGCAAGGGGCCGAGAACGACAAAGAGCGCTGCGGCGAGCGCGCCCAGCGACGTGACGACCAGCGCGATATGCGGCGCCCGCGAACGCCACGGCAGGCTTGCGGTCCGGATCAGGAATATCACCAGGATCTGCGTCGCGATCGACTCGAGGAACCAGCCGGTCTGGAATTCCGCCGCGCCGGCGCCAAACCCCTTCCAGAGGATGAGAAACGTCGCGGCGTCGAATAGCGACGAGACCGCGCCCATCACGATCGTGAAGCGCAGGATGGCGGCCATGTCCCAGACGTGCGGGCGGGTGGTTTCTTCCGTGTCCACGGAATCGAAGGGGATACCGATCTCCGAAAGATCATAAAGCAGGTTGTTCAACAGGATCTGCAGCGGCAGCAGCGGCAGGAACGGGATCACCAGCGAAGCCAGCGCCATCGACAGCATGTTGCCGAAGTTGGAGCTGGTGCCCATGCGGACATATTTCAGGATGTTGGCGAAGGTTCGCCGGCCCTCGCGGACGCCTTCCGCCAGCACGTTGAGGTCGGACGCCAGCAGGATCATATCTGCGGCGGCGCGGGCGACGTCGGTGGCTCCTTCCACCGACAAGCCGACATGCGCGGCGTGGATCGCGGGAGCGTCGTTGATGCCGTCGCCGAGGAAGCCGGTAACATGGCCGCGCTTGCGGAGCGCATCGATGATGCGCTTTTTCTGGTCGGGGTCGACGCGCGCGAACAGATCGATCTGTTCGACCTTCGCCGCCAGTCCGGCATCGGTGAGTTCGGCAATCTCGCTCCCCGTCAGAACGTTCTTGCTGTCCAATCCCACGGTGCCGGCGACATGACGCACGACGGCGCCATGGTCGCCTGAAATTACCTTGAGCCTTATCCCGAGCGACGACAGTTCTGCGACCGCCTTGGCGGCGTCGGGCTTCGGCGGATCGGTGAAGACGCAGAACCCGAGGAACGTCAGACCTGCTTCGTCATCCAGTATCAGACCGGTCCGGCCGGCAGGGATCGATTTGACGGCCACGCCGAGCAACCGGAACCCCTGTTCGTTGAGCCGCTGTTGCGTGGCTTCGATGCGGGCCAGCAAAGAGGGATCGAGCGGCTGGGCGTGACCATCGACCTCGACCGCCACCGCGCGGGACAATACCGCCTCTGGCGCGCCTTTGGTGACCAGCAGCAGCTCCTGGCCGTGTTCGGCCAGGACCGAAAGGCACCGCCGAGAGAAGTCGAAGGGCAGTTCGCCCCGTCGTATCCAGTCCGTATCGGTGGTACTTTCCGCCAGGATCGCGTCGTCGAGCCCGCTGCGTGCGCCGGTCTGAAACCGGCTGTTGACGCGGGCGAGCTCGAGCACGTGGGTGCTTTTGGTGCCTTGCCAGTCGACGCAGTCGGCGAGCGAGATCTTGGCCTGCGTCAGGGTGCCGGTCTTGTCGAAGCACAAGACGTCCATGGCGCCGAGATCGTGAATCGCCGATAGCCGCTTCACGATCACCTTCTGTTGAGCCATGCGCTGAGCGCCGCGCGCCAGCGTCACGGTCATTACCATCGGCAGCAGTTCCGGCGTCAGGCCGACCGCGAGGGCGACCGCGAACAGGATCGACTGCATCGCCGGCCGATCCGAGGCGAGATGAGCGAGCAGCACGAACAAGGTGAGAAATATCGTGAGGCGCAGGATCAGCAGGCCGAGGCGGTGGACACCCTGCTCGAGGGCCGTCGGCGGCACATTTGCGGCCAGCGCCGATGCGATCGCGCCGAAACGCGTTCGCTGACCGGTCTCCACCAACAGCATCGTGGCCTTGCCGGCGACGACGGAAGTGCCTGCAAACAACGCATTCTGGGCATCCGCGGCATCTGCCGCCGCGCACGGCGCGTTATTTTTGTGCGCCGGGAACGGCTCGCCGGTCAGGATCGATTCGTCGACCTGAAGATTGTCCGAATCCAGCACGAGGCCATCTGCCGGTACCAGATCGCCGATGCGCAGCAGAACGATGTCGCCGGGCACCAGTTGGCTCACCGGGAGGGCCACCGGCGTCCGGTCGCGCACCACGTCGGCGCGTACGGCGACCGAATGCCGGAGCGCGTCGGCCGCCTTCTCGGCGTGATACTCCTGGACGATGTCGAGCGTGATCGACAGTGTCAGCACGGCCACGATAATGAAGAAACTGCCGAAATCGCCGCTGATGCCGGAGATTGCCGCCGCTGCGATCAGGAGCGCGACGAGCGGATTGAGGACGCGTTTGCCGAGCTTGAGCAGGACCGGCTCGCCGTGGGCGGCTTCGGTCAGATTGGGGCCAAAGGTCTTCAGTCGCCGGTCGGCTTCCTCCTGGGTCAGCCCGGTCAGCCGGGACTGCAATCGGGCCAGGATACCATCTGCTGGCTCATGCCAGAAGGCATGGTCGGCTCTCTTCACCTCGCGCAAAGCCTGCATCGGTCGTCTCCGGGAACTGGGCAGCGTTGCTGTTTGCCCGGAGACGCCGGGCCAGCCGTTGATATGCCTCAATCGGCGAATCCAGTCGTGGTGACTGATCCGTGTTTGATGCAGCTCAATAACGCGACCGGCGCCTGCCGCTATCGTTCCGTGAAACTCTTAGATCGGAGATTGTCATGACCGAACTGTCCGAACAGGTCGCATTCAGTTCCGCAGAATCGGCCGTCAAAGGTGAGGCGCAAGCCACGCAGTTGAACCAGAATGCCGTGGAATTCATGATCGGCGCGCAAAAGCTGATGTTCGAGGAATTCGTGTTCTATACTGACGAGATGCTGGAGCGCACCCGGACCGAAATGAAGCTTTTCACCGAATTCGCGGCGAAGATGGCCGGCGCCCATTCCGTCAAGGACGTCAATTCCATGTACCGCGAATGCGGCCAGCATCAGCTCGACTTCCTGCGTCGCGATTCCGAGCGGCTGTTCAGGCATGGCGAGCGCATCATTTCGACGGCGTCCCATCTGATCAGCGGCGACCCCTTGAATTGACGGGCCGAGCACTCACCAACAGTTGAAGCAGACCAGCGACACATAGCATGCAGCCGAAACCGACCCCGCCGGCGGCGGAAGCCACCGTCCTGCCGTTTCGTACCCATGTCCGGAATGATGGCGAAGGCGCGCTGTCGGCGCCGCCGCCCGAGCCGCAGGTCGCACCGCCGCAGCGGGAGACGGAGACCGCAGACCGGGCGTTTCATGCGATGCTGGCGCGGTTGAGCGGCGGCATTTCACCGGTGGCGCTGTTGTTGGCCTACACCGACTGGCTTTCGCATCTGGCGACGTCGCCGCAGCGGCAGATCGAGATGTCGCGGGAAGCGGCGGCGGATGCCAGGAAGCTGGCCGACGCCGCGCAGCGGACGCTCTCGCCGGGAGCTGCGCCCTGGGCCGTCATCAAGCCGCAGCCGCAGGACCGGCGTTTTGCCCGGCCGCAATGGGGGCACCCGCCTTTCAATCTGATGGCACAGGCGTTTCTGCTCGGCGAGCAATGGTGGCACAACGCCACCACTGGCGTGCGCGGCGTTTCGAAACAGAACGAGGCTATCGTCGAATTCTCGGTCAGGCAGATGCTGGACGTGCTGTCACCGTCGAACTTTGCCGCGACCAATCCCGAGGTGCTGCAGAAGACGTTACGGAGCGGCGGTGCGAACTTCGTGTCCGGCTGGCAGAACTTCTGCAACGACTGGATGCGGGTGCTGTCGGCAGGCAGGGATCCGGCCCAGGCCGGCGATTTCGTCGTCGGCAAAACCGTCGCGGCGTCGCGCGGCAAGGTGGTGTTTCGCAACGCCCTGATCGAGCTGATCCAGTATGAGCCGACCACCGCCAGGGTGCATCCGGAGCCGGTCCTGATCGTGCCGGCCTGGATCATGAAGTATTACATTCTGGACCTGTCGCCGCAGAATTCGCTGGTGAAATACCTGACCGGCGAAGGCTTCACCGTGTTCATGATCTCATGGCGCAATCCCGCTGCCGAGGACCGCGACATTGCCTTCGACGATTATCGCAGGCTCGGCGTTGCGGCGGCCCTCGACACGATCGGAACCATCGCGCCCGGCAACCGGGTTCACGCGCTGGGCTATTGCCTCGGCGGCACACTGCTATCGATCGCGGCGGCCACCATGGCGCGCGACGGTGACGACCGCCTGAAGTCGGTGACCTTGCTGGCGGCGCAGACCGATTTTACCGAGGCCGGCGAACTGACCCTGTTCATCAACGAAAGCCAGGTCGCATTCCTAGAAGACATGATGTGGGAGCACGGCGTGCTCGACACCACGCAGATGGCCGGCGCGTTCCAGTTGCTGCGCTCCAACGATCTGATCTGGTCGCGGCTGACCCGGGACTACCTGATGGGCGAACGGACGGCGCCGAACGACCTGATGGCGTGGAATGCGGACGCCACGAGGCTGCCGTACCGGATGCACTCGGAATACCTGCGCAAGCTGTTCCTCAACAACGACCTCGCGGAGGGGCGCTACCTGGTCGAAGGAAAGCCGGTGGCGCTGTCGGACATTCGGATGCCGATGTTCGTGGTCGGCACCGTTCGCGATCACGTCGCGCCATGGAAGTCGGTCTACAAGATCAACTATCAGGCCGATGCCGATATCACCTTCGTTTTGACCAGTGGCGGCCACAATGCCGGCATCGTGGCGCCGCCCGCCGAACCCGGGCACAGCTACCGGATCGGGACCAGGGCCGCCCATGATGCCTATATCGGCCCTGATGAATGGCTCAACGCCGTGCAACCGGTCGAGGGATCGTGGTGGCCGGAATGGACGCGATGGCTGGCGACGATGTCAGGCGAGCCGATCGCGCCGCCGCCGATGGGCGTCGGACAGAACCTGCCCGACGCGCCCGGGGACTATGTTCACCAATAGGTTGCCGTGTCCGTTTTGGTGAAGCCGCCGGTCTATTGACGGGCGCGGCGGCTCGAAAAGCCCAGCACGGTGTAAAGCGGGCAACTCTTGAAGAATGCCGTCGCCAGCAGCACCAGACCGATCAGGCCGACCCAGTGCCAGCCTTGAATAGAAAGCCCGTCCTGCAGCGCATAGGCGACAAGCGCCAACCCGACGACGATCCGCACATATTGATCAACCGTTCCGACATTTACCGGCATGGTACGTCTCCTTCCGATCAATGAGCATCGTTAATCGTTGCATGCAGCGCCGGATTAGGCCTTGATCTGTCTCAACATGGAATCGCCCGCACGTCGTAGAGAAGGCAGGCGCAAAAATCTGTCATCTGGCCGAGATCGTGCCGGGTTACACCATCGCGCCGGCGCAGGTCCGGCGACACCGGGTACCGGCCTTTCGACGAGATCGGACTCCAATAACAAGCGATCGGGACGGCGATTCCAGGCGGGTCATTTCGCTCCATGACTCGTTGCGTACACCACGCGACTGGTTCACAAAGGCCGCTGCCGCCGGATAGCAAATACCGATGTCGACTTATCGCCTGAAAAATCTGTTGTCGCCCCGTTCGGTCGCGCTCGTGGGTGCCAGTCCGCGCCACGGCTCTGTCGGCCGCGCCATTCTCGGCAATATCCGCAAGGCGGAGTTCAAGGGTGGGTTCGGACTGGTCAACCCGCGCTACCCCGAGATCGACGGCGTCACGGCTGCCGACAGCCTCGACAAACTGGATTTTGTGCCGGAACTGGTCGTCATCACCGCACCTGCCAAATCGATCCCCGGCCTGATCGACGAGGCAGGCCGTTGCGGTGCTGCGGGCGCGCTGATTGTCAGCGCCGGGCTCGGCCACGGTCCCGGCTCGTTGGCCGATCAGGCGGAAAAAGCCGCGCAAAAATATCACATGCGGCTGATCGGACCGAATTGCCTCGGCATCATGATGCCGTGCGCCGGCCTCAATGCCAGCTTTTCCGCGCACATGCCGGAACAAGGAAGTCTGGCGCTGATCTCGCAGTCGGGCGCCATCGCCGCCGGCATGGTGGACTGGGCGGCGCAGCGCGCGGTCGGGTTTTCCGGCATTGTATCGATCGGCGATCAGCTCGACGTCGATATCGCCGACCTCTTGGATTATTTCGCGCTGGACGAGAAGACGCGGGCCATCCTGCTCTATATCGAGGCGATCAAGGACGCGCGAAAGTTCATGTCGGCGGCGCGCGCCGCCGCGCGAATCAAGCCGGTCGTGGTCGTCAAATCCGGCCGGATGGCGCAGGGCGCCAAGGCCGCCGCTACCCATACCGGCGCGCTGGCCGGTTCGGACGCCGTCTACGATGCCGCATTCCAGCGCGCCGGCGTGCTCCGGGTATCCGACCTGCGCGAATTGTTCGACTGCGCCGAAACCCTGGGCCGTCTCAAGTCGCCGCGCTGCAAGCGGCTGGCGATCCTGACCAATGGCGGCGGCATCGGCGTGCTCGCGGTCGATCGGCTGGTCGATCTCGGCGGCATCACCGCCACCATCGCCCCCGAGGTCAAGGCGAAGCTCGACGCGGTATTGCCGCGGACCTGGTCGGGCTCGAACCCGGTCGATATCGTCGGCGACGCGGACGCTGCGCGCTACGCGGCGGCGCTCGAGATATTGCTGGCCGATTCCGGCAACGACGCCGTGCTGGTCATGAACGTGCAGACCGCGATTGCACGCGCCGACGATATCGCGGCGACCGTGATCGACGTGGTCCGGAACTACCGTGAGTCGCATAAGATATCGCCGAAGCCGGTCCTTGCGGCCTGGATCGGTGCGGATCAAAACATCGGCGATCTCCTGAGCGGCGCGGGAATCCCCAATTATCCGACCGAAGACGACGCCGTGCGCGGTTTCATGCATCTGGTGCGTTACCGCGAGGCGGTGGAAGCGCTGGCGCAGGTGCCGCCGGCGATGCCGAGCGAGTTCGTGCCCGACATCGACGCTGCGCGGCAGATCGTCGCCGCGGCGCTGGCCGACGACCGTAGCTGGCTCGATCCTATCGAGATCAAGCAATTGTTCGATGCCTACGATATCGCAATGGTGCCGACCTTTGCCGCCGCGAATGCCGAGGAAGCGGTCGCTCATGCCGAGGCGATCTTCGCGCAGGGGTCGACCGTCGTCCTCAAGATCATGTCGCGCGACATCGTGCACAAATCCGACGTCGGCGGCGTCGTGCTCAACCTCACCACCGCCGATGCCGTACGCCAGGCGATGGCCGATATCGTGGCACGGGCGCAATCGATGCGGCCGGAGGCTCGGATTTCCGGCGTAATGGTGCAGGCGATGGTGGTGCGGGCGAAGGCCCGCGAACTCATTCTCGGTCTTGCCGATGATCCGACGTTCGGCACCGTCGTGGTATTCGGTCGCGGCGGCACCGCCGTCGAAATCATCAACGACAAGGCGCTGGCGTTACCGCCGCTCGATCTGCAACTGGCGCGCAGCCTGATCGAGCGCACCCGCGTCTCGCGGCTGTTGCGCGCCTATCGCGACGTGCCGGCGGTGAAGCAGGACGCGGTCGCGATGGTGCTGGTGAAGCTGGCGCAGATGGCGGCCGACATTCCGGAAATCCGCGAACTCGACATCAACCCGCTGCTGGCCGACGAGAACGGCGTGCTTGCGGTCGATGCCCGCCTCGTGGTCGCACGGGTGCCGCGAAAGTTCCGCGGCTCCGGACCGGCGAATTTCGCGGTCCGGCCCTATCCGTCGCAATGGCAGCGTCACCTCGCGGTCAAGGAAGGCTGGCGGGTCTTCGTCCGCCCGATCCGTCCCGAGGATGAGCCGCTGATCCACGACTTTCTGAAGCACGTCAGCCTGCCGGATTTGCGGCTGCGGTTCTTCGCGCCGATGAAGCATTTCTCGCACGAGTTCATCGCGCGACTGACCCAGCTCGACTATGCCCGCGCGATGGCCTTTGTCGCCTTCGACGAAACCACCAACGAACTGGTCGGCGTGGTGCGGATCCACTCCGACTCGATCTACGAGACCGGCGAATATGCGATCCTGCTGCGCTCCGATCTCAAGGGCAGGGGGCTCGGCTGGGCCCTGATGCAGATGATCATCGAATATGCGCGCTCTGAAGGGCTCAAGACCATCTCGGGCGACGTGCTGGCCGACAATACGGTGATGCTGGCGATGTGCCGCGGCCTCGGCTTCAAGGTCACACCCGATCCGGTCGAGCACGACATTTGCGACGTCAGGCTGGCGCTCTGATCATTCTTCCAGCGCCCGCCGCAACCGTCGCACGATGACGCCGCGGGCGCGATCGTCGGCCGCAGCCTCGATGCGATCGTTGATGTCGAGCACGAGCTTCGACATGTCGTTGTGCCAGTCGAGCGTCACCACGTCCTCCGGCGCCAGCCGGCGGCGATGGTCCGCATCCAGCGGCGTCGGGACGGTGGTCGAGAGATCGTAGACATCATCCAGTAGCGGCTGAAATACCTTTGCTGCCGGGACGATCCGCCCGGAAATCCGTTCGGCAAGGCCGGCGATCGCGGGCTCCTCGCCGTGAACCAGGAACAGGCCGCGCTCGATCGGGCGGCGGGCGGTGATCCAGCGCGCCAGTTCAGATGCGTCGGCGTGGCCGGAATAATCGTCGATGCAGCGGATGTTCGCCGCCACCTTGATCTCGTTGCCCTGAATGCGCACGGCTTTTGCACCGTCGGCAAGAAAGCGGCCGAGCGTGCCCTGGGCCTGATAGCCGACCAGCAGCACGGTCGCCCGCGTGTTCCATAGCCAGTTGCGCAGGTGATGGCGGATCCGCCCGGCATCGCACATGCCGCTGGCCGCGATCACGACATGAAACCCGGTCAGCTTGGCGATCGCCTTGCTCTCATCCACCGTTTCGGTGAACCGCAGTTGCGATGAATTCAGCAGCCGGCTTACGTCGACGGTCGGGTCAAGGCTTGCGGCGTGCTTGCGAAATACCTCGGTAGCGCGGATCGCAAGCGGAGAATCGAGAAAAATCGGCGCCGAAGGCACCTCGCCGCGCTCCATCAGGTCGACCAGGTCGACGATCAGTTCCTGGGTGCGCTCGACGGCGAAGGCCGGAATCAACAACGCGCCCTTGCGGTCAGCCGCCTCCCGGACTTCGGCGGCGAGCCGTGCACGGCGCGCATCGGCCGTGATGGGCGGCCGTTCACGGTCGCCATAGGTGGATTCCGAAATGACATAATCGAAGCCTGCGGGGGCGTCGGGATCGGGTTGCAGCAGCTTGGCGTCGGGACCGATATCGCCGGAGGCAAGAATGCGCAGGGGTTTTGGTGAAGCGTCGTCGCTCACCTCGATTTCGATCGAGGCGGAACCAAGCAGGTGTCCGGCGTTCCAGTAACGCGCCCGAACACCCGGAAGCACATCGATCCATTTTTCGTAATCGACCGGCGTGAACGACTGCAGTGCGGCGATGGCGTCAGCCTGGGTGTAGATCGGGGTGACCTCGGCGCGACCTCGGGCGTTGTTGCGCCGGTTCAGCGCCGCGACTTCCGACTCCTGAATACTGCCGGCATCCGGCAACATGTAGGAACAGAGGTCGATCGTGCCGCGCGTCGCGAAGATTCGACCGTCAAAGCCGTTGCGTACCAGCTTCGGCAGCAGCCCGCTATGGTCGATATGGGCATGCGTCAGCAGCACCGCGTCGACATCGCGCGGGTGAAATGGAAAGGCGCCGTAGTTCAGCTCCTTCAGGGTCTTTTGCCCTTGAAATAGTCCGCAGTCGACCAGAAAACGCCCGGACCTGGTTTCGAACAGATGGCAGGAGCCTGTCACGGTGCGCGCGGCACCGCAAAACCGGACGGTTGCCTTCATCGGGAAATCTCCGCGTTGATCAATTCGTTGTTCAAGGCTTCGGCGAACAATCCGTCGAGCGCAATGGCGTTGGTGGAATGCGGCACGGTGCGGGTGGAACGGATCGAGCGGATGCCGGATGATGCCATCTGTCGGCAAAGCGCCTCCGGAAACAGCGCATGCGTCACGACGGCATCGACTGCGACGGCGCCGGCGTCGACCAGCGCCCGAGTGCAGGCGATCAGGGTGCCGCCCGACGAGACGATGTCGTCGACGACCAAAGCGGAGCGGCCGGCGATGACGGTCTTGTCCGGAAATGTAATCTCCACGGATCGATCACCGCGGCGGCTTTTTTGCGCCACCGTGTGGCGGAGTCCCAACCGACCGGCGAGGCTCGAGACCCAGGGCAGGGATTCCGCGTCCGGGCCAACCACGATGGTGGCCGGATCGATGCCGGTTCGGAGCAGCGCGTCGGCAATTGCGGGCATCGCCGAGAGGTTATCGGATTCGATGCCCGGAAATACCGTTGCGATATCGGGCGTGCGGTGCAAATGGGCGTCGATGGTGATGACGCGATCGACGCATCGGGCAAGCAGCGGGCCTATGACCTTCTGGCTGATGGCTTCGCCGGCATGGAACGCCGCGTCCTGGCGCATGTAGCAGAGATAAGGCGCCAGCAGCACGATTCGTTTGGACCCGCCGCGTCGCAGCGCCTCGGCTGCAAACAGCAGTGCGATCAATTTCTCGTTCGGATGGTCGAGCGAGGCGTAAAGGATGGTGACGGGTGCAGCCGGTCCTACCGTCACCCGCATTTCCCCGTCGGGGAAATCGTGGATCGCGATCTCGTGGAGCGGTATCCGAAGCAATGCCGCGAGCCTGGTCGCGTCGCGTGTCGACGATGGCAGACTTTGAATGACGGCCGCGCTCACTGCGCGATCCTGCCGGCAGAGGAATGCGGTGCGCTGATCGCGTAGCCGCTGTCGCGTCTCGCAGCGCCGGTCGCCAGATCAAGTTCCGACTGGTCGTAGGCGTGGATCCGATAAAGCGGCTGCCCCTTCTCGACGCGGTCGCCGATCTTGCGAAACAGCCTGATGCCGGCGCCCTTGTCGATCGGCGCGCCGGCGCTGCGGGCGAGGCGATTGAGTTGCAGGCAGTCGATTTCGGAAACCGTGCCGTCGTCGCCGGCAACGACGTCGAAGGTCAGCTTGCCGAGGTCGTTGCGGCAGGCTGAAGGCCCCTGGGCGTCGATGATGCTCTGCATCTTTTTCAAGGCCGCGCCGCTGTCGAGCAATTCGCGAGCGCGCGCATAGCCGGTCCCGCCGCGCAATTGCGGATCGTATTCGAGCAGATGGGCGGCGAGCCGCAGCGATTTCTCGCGCAGATCGGCAGGTGCAGCATGGTCGTTGGCGAGGACCGCCATCACATCTTCAGCCTCCAGCACCGGACCGATGCCGTTGCCGATCGGCTGGCGGCCGTCGGTCGTGATCACCTCGACGGTGATCCCGTAGCGATCGCCGACGAATTCGAACAGCTTGCGCAGCCGCATCGCCTCGTTGGCATTGGCGAGCTTGGCGGTGGGGCCGACCGGCAGGTCGATCAGCAGGTGCGTGGAGCCGGCTGCGACTTTCTTCGACATGATCGAGGCGACCATCTGCTCGCGGGTGTCGAGGCAGAGCGGCCGCTCGACCGAGATCAGGATGTCGTCGGCCGGCGACAGATTGACGTGCCCGCCCCAGATCAGGCAGCCGTGGCAGGCGGCGACGACTTCCTTCATCTCGTCGACGGAGACGTCGACCCGGGTCAGCACCTCCATGGTGTCGGCGGTTCCGGCCGGCGAGGTGATGGCGCGCGAAGAGGTCTTGGGGATCGTGAGGCCGTGCGCCGCGACGATCGGGACCACGATCATGGAGGTACGGTTGCCGGGAATACCGCCGATGCAGTGCTTGTCGACGACCACCGGACTTGGCCACTTCAACTGCGTTCCGGCCTTCGCCATCGCGCCGACCAGCGCCAGCAACTCGCCGCTGGTCATGAAGCTGGCGGAACCGATCAGGAAGGCCGCGATTTCCATGTCGGAATAGCGGTAGTGCGCGAGGTCATCGATGATGGCGTCGATCTCAGCCGGCTGGAAAATCCGGCCCTGGATCTTGCCGCGCACCGCATCGAGACTTTCGGGCGGCGGCGCGGGACTGACCGTGACGAGGCTGCCCACCGGTTCGGCAAAACGCCGGAACGCGGGTTCGGACAGTCCGATCTCGTCGGCGCCGACCAGCGAATCGTCGTCCGTGATCAGGAGCGTGGCCAGCAGCACGCGCGAGTTGCGCCGCAGTTCGACCCGGCTGAAGCCGCGGAAGAGATCCGGCCGCAGCGCGTTGGAGTGACGCGAGACCACGACCACGTTCTCGCGACCGGTATCGAGGCTGACGCGGCGTATCTGCAGTTGGGGGCGGGAATTCGTAACGCTGTCGTCGGCCATCAAAACTCCACGGCGCCCCGGAACGGTGAACCGATCGTCAATGTGAAAACAGGATCGGGACCGGCGGCTTCGATAACAGGCTCTGGGTTGCGCCGCCTAGAATGAACTCGCGCCAGCGTGCATGTCCATAGGCGCCCATGACGAGCAGGTCAGCCTGTTGCGAGATGACGTAAGTCTCGAGCACCTCGCCGATCGCCCGGCCTTCGGCGTCGACCTTGTCGAGGACGACTTCGATGCCGTGGCGCGCCAGATTCTTGGCCAACTCTTCGGCTGAGTGCCTGGTATCGAGAGACTTCTCGTTGGTGACGGTGACGATGCGCACCTTCCTGGCTTTTTCCAGCACAGGAAGCGCATCGGAGACGGCCCGGGCTGCGGCGCGGCTGAAATCCCAGGCGACCACGACGGTTCCGAGTTCGAACGGGCGCGGGCGGGGGCTTTCCGGCAGCACCAAGGTCGGCCGGCCGGACCCGAAGATCACCGTCTCGGCGTACCATTGGTCATAACCTTCCGGCACCGGCACGACGGTGAGGTCTCGAAGCCGGGCATACTCGACCAGCAGGTCCGGGACGGCGTAGGTTGGGCATTTCTCCAGAAAGGTCTCGTGCTGAACGCCGGCCTTGTCGGCCACGGCGTCGAACGCAGCGAGCATGTCACGGGCGTTCTTGCGGCTTTTCTCGGCCTCGCCCGCGATGATGCCGGGGACATTGGCAATCGCCCCGGAAAGGAAATGGCCGGGAATCTCGACATGGACTTCGCAGGCCACGGCGGCGAGATGGGCGCCAAGAGCCGTGGCGATCGCGACCGCATCCTCCGTCACGGAGGCCGGGGTCGGGTCGGGATAACTCGTCAATGTCACGAGAATGTCTTTGAAGGCCATGCATCTCTCCTCTTCAAGAAAGCAATCTACCGGCGCGTCGCCAGGCGCGCTTGATCCATCGCAAGAGCTTATGGCTACGACTGCAGGCGTGATCGCAGCAGCGGCTTCAGCATCTCCAGTACGACCAGCACGATGGCCCCGGCGCCGACCGTCAAAGCGAGATCGTCGGCGTGCAGCGGGCCGAAGGCAAAGAGCTTGCTCGCAGCCGGCCACAGCAGGGTGAGGGCAAGGATGCCGGCAACGGCCGCGAGCACCGCCAGCAAGGTTCGGTTCGGCCGCCGCAGCGCGGTCAGCAGCGAGGCGCTGAAGGAGCGGTTGACGAGGATCAGGCTGACGATGGCCACCACCAGAGAGAAGAACGCCAGCGCGCGGACTTCTGTTTCCGGCATGCCCGACCGCAGCGCCACGACGAAGATGGCCGCGACCAGGGAGAAGGCCAATGCTCCCTGCAGCAGGCTCCAGGCGATCATCGGCCACGAGAACAGCGGGGTGTTGGGCGCGCGCGGCGGGCGGCGCATCACGTCGTCCTCCTCGGTCTCGGCCTCGAACACCAGCGAGCACACGGGATCGATGATCATTTCAAGGAAGGCGATGTGGATCGGTCCCAACAGCAGCGGCAGGCCGAACAACAGCGGCAGCAACGCCAGGCCGGCAATCGGTACGTGAACGGCGAAGATGAAGCTCATGGCCTTGCGCAGATTGTCGTAGATGCGGCGGCCGAGCCGGATCGCCTTGACGATCGAGCCGAAATCGTCGTCGAGCAGCACGATCGCGGAAGCCTCGCGTGCGACATCCGTGCCGCGGCCGCCCATGGCGATACCGATATGGGCCGCTTTCAGCGAAGGCGCGTCGTTGACCCCGTCGCCGGTCATTGCCACGATCTCGCCGCTTGCCTTGTAGGCATTGACGATGCGCAGCTTCTGCTCCGGCATGATCCGGGCAAAGACACGCGCCGACTTCATCCGGGCCGCGAGTTCGGCCTCGTCGAGTTGTTCGAGCTCGGCGCCGGTGACGGGCTCGCCACGTTCGAGACCGGCCTGATGTGCAATCGCCTTCGCGGTCGCCGGATAATCCCCCGTGATCATCACCGCCCTGATCCCGGCCGAACGGCATTCGCGGACGGCTTCGATGACGCTTGGCCGCAGGGGATCGGCGAGGCCCACGAGCCCGAGGAATTCGAACGCGAAGTGCCGCGGCGAAGCTGGCCATTCGGATTCGTTGCAGATGGCGCGCGCCACGCCGAGGACGCGCAGACCGGCGGAGGCCATGGCGTCGAGCGATTGCGTCAGCGCGGTGCGGCGGGCGTCATCGAGCCGGCAAAGGCCGGCGATGGCTTCGGGCGCGCCCTTGGCGGCCACGATGAATTCCTGCCGCGTGACGTCGGGTTGCCAGATGTGGGTTACCGCAAGCAGATCGGGCCGGAGCCCATAGGCATGGACAAGCTTCCAGTGCGGATGCTGATATTGCGCCTCGGGCAATTGCGCGCGCGCCAACGCGTGAAATGCCCGCTCCATCGGATCGAACGGTTCGGGTGCGCTGGCGAGCAGACCAAATTCGCTCAAGACCTGGAACGCTTCCGGCAGCTTGGTCCCGTCGCCGGGACGAACGATATCCTTATCCGTGAGCCTCAGCTCGACGATCGACATCCGGTTTTCAGTCAGGGTGCCGGTCTTGTCGGTACATAGCACCGTCGCCGAACCCAGCGTTTCGATCGCCGCCGCGCGCCGCGTCAGCACGCGAGCCAGCGATATTCGCCACGCGCCCATCGCCATGAAGACGGTCAGTACGACGGGAAGTTCCTCCGGCAGCATCGACATGCCGAGCGCGATTCCGGCGAGCACGGCGTCGAGCCAGCCACCTCTGAGGAGCCCATAGAGCACGACAGCCAGCACACTGACCGCGCCGCCGAAAACGGCAAACAGCCTGACCAGACGACGGGTTTGCGCCTGCAGGCGCGGCGGTTCGGTCTCCAGCGTGGCGAGCGATTGCCCGATCCTGCCGATCTCGCTTCGCGTGCCTGTGGCCGTCACCTCGGCCATTCCCGAGCCACGGACCACCAGCGAGCCGGAAAAAACAAAGGGCAGGTCATCGCCTCCCGGCCGGTGCGGCCCGGGTTCGGTGCGATCGTCCCGCGCGATCTTGCGCACCGGGACGGATTCGCCGGTCAGCGTGGACTCATCGGCCTGCAGGTCATGGCTTTCCAGCAGAACGGCGTCGGCGGGAATCCGGTCGCCTTCCGTGAGCACGATGAGGTCCCCGCGTACGACGTCGCGGCCGGGGATCCGCTTGCGCTCGCCGTCGCGGATGACCAGCGCACGCGGGCTGGTCAGATCGCGCAACGCCTCCAGAACACGCTCGGTGCGGGTTTCCTGCACCACGGTGATCACGATCGACATCGTGGCGAAAACGACCAGGATGATCGCTTCCTTGAGATCGCCGAGCGCCAGATAGACCAGACCGCCGACCAGCAGCAGCGCCAGCATCGGCTCGCGCAGCACTTCGATTGCGATTCGAAGCGGCGTGCGCCGGTCCGGCTGCGGAAGCTCGTTGTGCCCCTCGGCCTTCAGTCTTGCCTGTGCATCTGCTTCACTGAGGCCGAGGATCTGAGCACCCTGAATATCCGAGCACCCTAGATATAAGATACCGTCGTCACGCGATAGGTGTGCATCTTACCGTGTTCGTTGAGCGACACATACTCGCCGACGACGAATCGTTCGTCGGCGAAATGATAGCCGACCTCGTCGGGCAGGGCAGCTTCGCCGTCGTAGTGAAACGCCCAGCCGCCGCCTTGCCGGTGAACGAGATGACCGAGCTTGTCCTGCTCGTCCGGACGCTGTCGCGCTACGCGGCAGGCGTCGCGATGGGCTTTCCAGAGCTTTGCATCGATCCGGTCGTCGACGGTGAGCGGTGCGACCATGATATAGGCGATCTCGGCGTCGCCCTCGGGATGGCCGGGTTCGCGCGCCAGCGCGATGCGGATCTGGCGGAACTGGGCCGGCAAGGACGCGTTCAGGATCGGTTGACGTTGGCTCTTGGACATCTTGGTAATGCTCCCTGGTGTGACGGCGAAGGCGTGCCCCCGCGTGTTCAGCTCTGTTCCGGTGTGACAGCGGCGGCCGGGGCCGCCCTGGATTTCTTCAGGCTTCTGACGATGATCGTGATCAGCGGCACCAGAACCAGCGGCAGCGCGCTGTTGAGCGGATGCTGGACCATGCCGGCGAACTGCTGCTGCATGCCGCGCGCCTCGGTCTGCAGCGCTTCGATCGCCGAGCCGTGGATTTCGTTGGCGAGTTCGAGTTCGCGGCCGGCCGGCGGTCTGCCCGCAATCAGGAACAGAACGGCCGCGATCGCGAAATTGACTCCCCCGAGAATGGCCGCCGCCGAAATCGCGCTCCAGATCTGCACCAGCGCAAAGTAGGCCGCCAGCTCCAGCATCAGGAGGCCGAAAGCTGCGATCAGCGCGGCAAATGCCCGCAGGCCGAGCCCGACCAGCATGTGCCGCATCCGAAGCTCGGCGATGATCCGGTCGGTCCGCCACAGCGCGCGCAGGTTCTTGACGACGTTGTCGCTATTCACCTCAGTGTCTCCTCAGCATGAAGCCGATGACGACGCCGAGCGCAAAGGCCGAAGCCATGGTCGTGATCGGGCGTTCGGCGATCAATTGTTCAACGTGCTCTTCTTCCTCGCGCAAGGTCTCGCCGAGTTCGGACAGGGCGGCCTTGATCTGGTCGGCCAGCGCGTCGGCGCGGCTTTTCGCCGCGTCGAACAAATTGTCGCCATCCGGGTTCAGGAGGCGCGAAACCTCGCTTTCGAGCACGCGCAGCTCGTCACCCAATTCGCTCGATCCAAACATCGCTTCCACTCGCATTGCTTTGACGAGTTGGAGTCTAGTCGCACCGGTGCGATCGCCCTTGATTTGTGTCAATGATGGGTTGCGGGGGCGCACCCGGTCCGGCTTGAGGCAGGTCAATATCGCTTCGATCCACGCCGACTAGAGAGGGGACGGAATGCAATGGAGAAGATCATCGTGGCGACCGCACCAATGTTGACGGCCACGCCGTCGGGCGACGTGCTCGAGCTGCGACCGGCTGGTTCCTGGACGGCGGTCAATGCGGCCGCGCTGGAACGGCTCTCCGGCGAAGTGACGCCGCAGCTCGATCAGGCCCCCAGCGTCAAGGTCGACATGACCGGGTTGCGGGAGCTGGACACGCTCGGCGCCTGGATGCTGGAGAAGATGTCGCGGCGGGTGGCGTCAGCCGGGCATCGCGCCGACGTCGTCGGGGTGGCGGACAACTACGCCGGCCTGATCGAGGAAGTCCGCCAGGTCAATCGTCACAATCCTGCGCCGGTCCGGCCCCTCAATCCGGTTCTGCTCAAGCTGAACGACATCGGCCGTTCCGCGATCAGCGCGACCGACGATGTACGTATTTTCCTGCAACTGCTTGGCTCGCTGTTCATCGCCCTGGTCGGTGTGCTGCGTCGGCCGCAGTCGCTGCGGATCACGTCACTGGTCTATCAGCTATACCGGGTCGGCTGGCAGGCGATCCCGATCGTGGTGCTGATCACCTTCCTGATCGGTGCCATCATCGCGCAACAGGGCTTCTTCCATTTTCGCAAATTCGGCGCGGACTCCTATGTCGTCGACATGGTCGGCATCCTGGTGTTGCGTGAACTCGGCGTCCTGATCGTCGCCATCATGGTGGCCGGCCGTTCGGGAAGTGCCTATACCGCCGAGCTCGGCTCGATGAAGATGCGCGAGGAAATCGACGCCCTGTCCACCATGGGCCTCGATCCGGTTGAAGTGCTTATCCTGCCGCGCGTCATTGCGCTGGTATGCGCGTTGCCGATCCTGAGCTTCATCGGCGCGCTGGCGGCGCTTTACGGCGGCGGCCTCGTGGCGCAATTCTATGGCGGCATGGGGCCGCCGATCTACATCGCGAGGCTGCATGACGCCGTTTCCGTCACTCATTTCGAGGTCGGCATTCTCAAGGCGCCGTTCATGGCGCTGGTGATCGGCATCGTCGCCTGCAGCGAAGGCTTGCGGGTGAAGGGAAGCGCCGAGTCGCTCGGCAAGCAGACCACGACGTCGGTCGTCAAGTCGATTTTCCTGGTGATAGTTCTCGATGGTCTGTTCGCGGTCTTCTTCGCATCGATCGGAATGTGACGATGCAGGAAGACCTTCCCGAGTTCGCGATTCGCGTACACGACCTCGTGGTCGGCTTCGGCCGTCAGGTCGTGGTCGACCACCTGTCGCTAGATGTCCGCCGCGGTGAAATCCTCGGCCTGGTCGGCGCTTCCGGCGGCGGCAAGTCGGTGTTGATGCGAACGATCATCGGGCTGATTCCGCGGTGGAGCGGGGAGATCGAGGTGATGGGCGCCCTGATCGGCGGCGCTAACGAGATGACCACCCAGAGTGCGGCGGGCAGTTGGGGCATTCTGTTCCAGCAGGGCGCGTTGTTCTCGTCGCTGACGGTGCGGCAGAACGTTCAGTTTCCGCTGCGCGAAAACCTCGTCATGTCGCAGCCGCTGATGGACGAGATCGCCACCGCGAAACTGGAAATGGTCGGGCTCAAGCCGGAGGACGGCGACAAGTTTCCGTCAGAACTGTCCGGCGGCATGACCAAGCGCGTGGCGCTGGCCCGCGCGCTCGCGCTCGATCCGGCGATCGTGTTTCTGGACGAGCCGACCTCGGGACTGGACCCGATTGCGGCCGGCGAGTTCGATACCCTGATCAAGACCTTGCAGAAAACGCTGGGGCTCACGGTGTTCATGGTCACCCATGACCTTGCCAGCCTCAATGTCGTCTGCGACCGCGTCGCGGCGCTGGCGGACGGCAAGATCGTCGCCATCGGACCTATGCGCGACCTGCTTCAATCCGGGCATCCCTGGGTGCGGGCCTATTTTCACGGCAAGCGTTCCCAGATGCTGCAACCCAAAGCGAGTTAAGAGATGGAAACCCGCGCTCCCTTCGCCGTCGTCGGTGCCTTCGTCCTGGCGGCCATCGTCGCCGTGTTCGGCTTCGTCTACTGGCTGCACAACAGCGGCGGGCTCGGTCCGCGCACGGCCTATCACGTCCAGTTCGACGGACCGGTACCGGGGCTGCTGGTCGGCGCCGGTGTGCTGTTCAACGGCATCCGTGTCGGCGAGGTGACGGATCTCGGCCTGGCGCCCGATAATCCGCGTCGCGTCAATGCCACCATCTCGGTGGCCTCGACCACGCCGGTGCGATCAGACACCAAGGTCGGTCTCGAATTTCAAGGCCTCACCGGCGTCCCCGTCATCGCGATGGAAGGCGGGATGATGCTGGCCAACGGCGGCGCGGTGCCGACGCTGATCGCCGAACCCGGCGCCGGCCAGAGCATGACCCAGGCGGCGCGTGATGCGCTGCGCAAGGTCGACGCGGTGCTGACGGAAAACTCCGGCGCGCTAAAGGACACCATCGCCAATTTCAAGGTGTTTTCCGAAGGCCTGGCGCGCAACACCGGCAAGCTCGACGGTATCGTTGCCGGCCTCGAGCGCATGACCGGCGTCACCGGGCCGCCGCCCAAGATCACCTACGATCTGCGCGCGCTGCCTGGCGACGGCGCGGCCACCAAGACCATCAATGTGCAGTGGGCGATACCCGAACCCACCGCGGTGGTGATGCTGGAGACGCAGCGCTTCCTGTTTTCGCCGCCGCAGGAATATCCGGGATTTGCCGAGGCGATGTGGGCCGACGCGCTGCCGAAGCTGATTCAGGCGCGGCTGATCGAGAGTTTCGAGAATTACGATCTCGCGCATGCGCCGCTGCGCGTGGCGGATCTGGGCCAACCCGAATTTCAACTGCTGATCGATGTCAGGCGTTTCCGGATTGCGCTCGACCCGAAGCCGGCCGCCGAGATCGGACTGTCGGCGCGGATCGTCGACAAGACCGGCAAGGTTGTCGCCTCCCGCCTGTTCGAGGACAGCGAGAACATCGACCAGGTTGCACCGGCGCCGGCTGCGGCAGCGTTCAGCCAGGCGTTCGGCCGGATTGCAAAGGACATGATCGCCTGGACGGTGCAGGCGCGCTAGGGCGCCTTCGATCGACCAAAAAAACGGGCCCGGCTCCGCTCGAATCGGAACCGGGCCCCGGATGGGGGCAGGGCTTCGACCCGGCGGCGAAGCGCGTGCTGCCCCCACATTTTGCGACTGCGCCGGCTACTCCAGCGTTTTCAGATAGGCCAGCAGGTCGTGAATCTGATCGGGATCGAGCTGGAACATCGGCATGGTCGGATGGCCGGTCTGGATACCCTCGGCCAGCGCCTCTGCGATGGTCTCGATCGGGTAGCGGTTGTGCAGGGTCCGGAACGGCGGCGCGATCTTCAGCGGGCTTGGCGAAACCTTGTCGATGGAATGACACCGCGCGCAATTGTTCAGCGCAAAGGTCTTGCCGCGTTGCTCGTCGGGGGAGGCTGCGGCGGCCGGGGTCAGCGACATCAGCGTCAGGGCCAGCGGCATCAGGATGCGTCGAATCATTGGAAGCTTCAACTCCGTGAAAAATCGGAAATTCCGGACATGGCATGCAACATGGAGGCTTAATCGAAGACCGGAGTTGATCTGGATCAACCGGCCGGATGTGGAACCGCTAGAATACACTGGTCTCGGTGCGCACCGGGCAGCCGGCCGCGCACAGGATATCCAGCGCTCAAGCGAGCAGGGACCATGATACGAACGATCTCTCCAAAGCCGGGCCGCGCCAGCTTCGGCCGTTGTTCGGGCTGCGCGGTGCGCTCGCTCAGCATCTGCGACGCACTCGACCAGGCCGACCTCGCCGAATTCGAACGTATAGCCCGTCATCTCCAGTTCGCGCCCAACGAGGCGATGTTCACCGCCGGCCAGGTCGCCGACGCCGTGCACAACCTGACCGGGGGCTCGGCGCGGCTCTACAAGCTGTTGCCGGACGGCAGGCGGCAGGTGATCGGTTTCGCTTTGCCGGGCGATTTTCTCGGCATCTCGCTGTCCGACCGCTACACTTTCTCGGCCGACGCAATCGACACGGTTACCGCATGCCGGCTGTCGCGCGAGGCGTTCACGCATTTCATCGAGCAGCGACCGCACTTCCTGCTTCGAATCAACGAATTCGCGGCGCGCGAATTGATGCTGGCCCAGGAGCAGATGCTGCTGCTCGGCCGGCGTACGGCCGAAGAGAAGGTCGCAGCCTTCCTGGTCGGGTGGCGCGAGCGGCTTGCCCAGATCGGCGACGAGCGCGAGACGATCTCACTGCCGATGAGCCGGCAGGATATTGCCGATTATCTCGGGCTGACGATCGAAACCGTGAGCCGGACGCTCACCCGGTTCGAGCGCGAAAAGATGCTGATTATCGTCACCGGCGGCGTGCGTTTGCTCGATTCGCCGCGGGCCGAGGCGCTGGCGGCTGCGTGAGAAGTCGCGGTGGACGTCACGCGTTTGATTCAGATCAAAGAAGAAACGAAGTGCGAAGGGCAGGTTCTCGCGTCTCAGGAGGACCGCCATGCCAACCGATTCCATTCTCGTTTCCGTAGCCGTTATCGCCATGTTCGTCGTTTTTGGGGTGGTGCTCTACTGGGGCGATCGGCAGACGCGTCCGGAACAGTTGGGCAAGTAGTCCGACAGCAAGCAGCGGGCATCCTGGTCGTCAGGAATAGTTGCCCGGCGGAGCCACCTGACGGCGCGGGGGAGTAATACCGTGAACGATGTCGTGCGCCGCTATGGCAGGCTGCAGGTACCGCGCTACACGTCGTACCCGACGGCGGCCGAATTCACCGCTGCGGTCGGCGCGGCGGACCAGAAGCGATGGCTGCGGGAGCTCGACACCGGCGAAGCCATTTCGGTCTATCTGCACGTCCCGTATTGCCGCGAGCTTTGTCTCTATTGCGGCTACAACACCAAGAAGGCGGTCCGCGACGACGTCATCGCTTCCTATCGCGCCGCGCTGGAGCGCGAGATCGCGCTGGTCGCCGACGCCGCGTCCGGGCCGGTTCGGATCGCGCGCCTGCACTGGGGCGGTGGCACACCGAGTATCCTCGGTGTCGAAGGACTCGCCTCGGTCATGCAGGTGCTGCGCGAACGCTTCACCTTCGAAACCGGCTTCGAACACGCCATCGAGCTCGACCCCAGATACGTGACGCCGGCTCTGGCGGAAGGCCTGCGGGAACTGGGTGTCAACCGGGTCAGCCTCGGCGTGCAGGACGTCAATCCGCTGGTACAGGTCGCAATCGGCCGCTGGCAACCGATGCAGAGCGTTGAAGCCGCCGTGACGCATCTGCGCGACGCCGGGATTCGCAACCTCAACTTCGACCTGATCTACGGCCTGCCGCTGCAGACCACCGCCTCCCTGCGCAAGACCTGTGAGATCGTCGCCGACCTGCAGCCCGACCGGATCGCCTGCTACGGCTATGCCCATATGCCGCGGCTGAAGGCCAATCAGCGCCGCATCGACGAGAGCACGTTGCCGGACGTCGAGGCGCGGATCGACCAGGCCGGAATCATCGCCGAGGAATTCCAGCGCCGCGGTTTCCTCAAAATCGGTATCGATCATTTCGCCCGGCCCGGCGACGCGCTGGCGCAGGCTGCGGCCGCCGGCCGGCTGCACCGGAATTTCCAGGGCTACACCGACGACGGCAGGGAGACGCTGATCGGATTGGGCGCATCCTCGATCTCCCGTTTTCGCGACGGCTATGTTCAAAACGTCTCCGATGTTCCAGGCTACGTTCGCGCCATCACGGGCGGAGCCCTGGCGCCGGCGCGCGGCTGCCGGCTGGATGCGACCGAACGGCAGCGCGCACGCACCATCGAAAGCCTGATGTGCCAGTTTCAGGTCGATCTCGACGTGACTGCGCCGGATATGGTGTTGGTTGAAGAATATCTGTTGCTGCAGCCGCTGGTCCGTGACGGGCTGGTGCAAATCGATGGTCGCGTTGTCACCGCGACCGAGGCGGG
>Ga0209023_10000376_pt1 | contig 70198 bp, 60 predicted proteins | sample LakOneMetagenome_FD_187468 | JGI IMG/M metagenome (GOLD analysis project Ga0209023, IMG submission 187468) | Freshwater and sediment microbial communities from Lake Erie, Canada (SPAdes) (version 2) | ecosystem: Environmental > Aquatic > Freshwater > Lentic | place: Lake Erie, Canada...
CCCCCTAACCCCTCCCCGCAAGGGGGAGGGGAGTCTCCAGTTGCCAGGCTCGCCCCTTCATGGATTTCGTTCTTCAGCTTCTCTTCCAGGGCGTCGGCATAGGCGCGGTCTACGCGCTCGTCGCGCTCGGATTCGTTCTCATCTTCCGCGCAACCAATGTGGTGAATTTCGCCCAGGGCGAGTTCTCCATGGTGGCGGCCTTCCTCATGGTCGTCTTCGCGGTCGATCTCGGCTGGCCCTACTGGCTGTCCTTCCTGCTCGCGCTCGGCGGCATGGCGGTCCTCGGCGCCCTGTTCAATCTCGGCGTCTATTATCCGCTGCGCCACCGCACCTATCTGCCGGTCATCATCTCGACCATCGGCGCCTCCATCCTGCTCGCCAATTCCACGCTCGCGCTCTACGGCCCGCAGCCGCAGGTGCTGCAGGGCTGGTTCGACGAGCCGGGCATCCAGGCCGGCGGCGTCTTTCTCGACAGCCAGTATCTGCTGATCATCGGCGTGACGCTGGCGCTGGTCGCCTTCAACTACTGGTTCTTCGAACACACGCTGCTCGGCAAGAAACTGCAGGCCACGAGCCAGGACAAGGAAATGGCCTCGCTGCTCGGCATCAGCGTGTCGAGCATGATCATGATCACCTTCGTCTATTCCGCGCTGCTCGGCGGCCTCGCCGGCATTCTGGTGGCGCCCATCCTGTTCGTGTCGATCCAGATGGGCGGCTCGATCGCGCTGAAGGCCTTCGCGGCCACGATCATCGGCGGCTTCGGCGACGTCACCGGCGCGATCATCGGCGGGCTGGCGCTCGGCATCATCGAGACCTTCGGCGCAGCCTATGTTTCGGTCCCCTACAAGGACGGCTTCGCCTTCCTCGTCCTGGTGGCTTTCCTCGTCTTCCGCCCGCAGGGCATCTTCGGCGAGCGCGTGGCGGAGAAGGCATGAGCGCGCAATCTCAAACGCCCCCGACCGCTGCCTCCAGCGGCAATACGCTCGCGCTTGCGGCCTATGTCGCTCTTTCGGCGGTCGCGGTCTTTCTCGCCGCCACCATGAAGTTCGACGGCTATGTGCTGAACATCCTCATGCAGGCGGCGACCTATTCGGTGGCCGTGTTCGGCCTGTCCGTCGTGCTCGGCCTGTGCGGCCAGATCAACCTGGCGCAGGCCGCCTTCTTCGGCGTTGGCGCCTATGCGGTCGGCCTCGGCACGACCGATGCGCATATTCCCTTCTGGATCTGCCTTGTCATCGGCATGGTGGTCTCGCTCGCCTTCGGCGCGGTGCTCGGCGCCTCGACGCTGCGTCTGGGCGGGCACTATCTGGCGATGGTGACGATCTCCTTCCAGCAGATCCTCACCCTCTTCATGGTCAACCAGATTTCCATCACCCACGGCCCGGACGGCGTGCGCAACATTCCGCGCCCGGACCTGTTCGCCAGCCAGCAGGCCTATCTCGCCTTCTGTGTCGCAGCGCTCGCCGTCGTCGGCTATCTCGTCTGGCGCCTGTCGGATACGCGTCTCGGCCGCGCCATGCGCGCGGTGCGCGACAATGAACTCGCCGCGGGCGTCGCCGGCATCGACGTCTATCGCACCAAGGTCACGGCCTTCGCGCTGTGCGCGCTGCTCGGCGGCCTCGGCGGCGGCCTGTTCGCCGGCGGCTTTTCCTATGTCAGCCCGGACCAATTCTCCTTCGCGGAATCGGTCGTCTTCCTCACCATGTCGCTGCTCGGCGGCTCGGCATCGCCGATCGGCTCCGTCATCGGCACGGGCCTGCTGATCCTCATCCCCGAATGGCTGCGCTTCCTCAAGAGCGTGCCGGGTCTCTACCTCGCGATCTATGGCCTCGCGGTCATTCTCATCGTCGCCTTCATGCCCGATGGCATATGGGGCTTCATCTCGAAACTGTTCGAACGTTCGCGGCCAGCCGTTCCGGCCTCCGCGCCGCTCAAACTTGCGCCTGATGATTCCGGCGGCGTGAACGTGCTGGAGACCGACAAGCTGTCGAAGCATTTCGGCGGCCTGAAGGCGGTCGACGAGGTCGACATTGCCGTTGCCCGCGGCAAGGTGCATGCGTTGATCGGCCCGAACGGCTCGGGCAAGACGACGACGCTGAACGTGCTGTCGGGCCTCTATACCGCGACGTCGGGAATAGTCCGGCTCGACGGGCGCGACATCACCAGCCTTCCGGCGCACAAACGCACGGAAGCAGGCCTCGGGCGCACCTTCCAGAACATCCGCCTGTTCCGCACCATGACCGCGCTCGAAAACGTCGTGATCGGCGCGGAGCGTCCGGGCAACAGACTGGTGGAAGGCTCGAACCGCGCCGCGCTGGAAGATCGCGCCATGGCGGCGCTCGAATTCGTCGGCCTCGCCTCGCGCGCCAACGAACTCGTCACCGCCTTCAGCTACGGCCACCAGCGGCTGATCGAGATCGCCCGCGCGCTGGCCGCCAACCCGACGCTGCTTCTGCTGGACGAGCCGGCCGCAGGCCTGAATTCCACGGAGAAGCAGAGCCTGCACAATCTGCTCGAACGCATCGCGGCCTACGGCCTCACCATCCTCATCATCGACCACGACATGACTCTCGTGAGCAATGCGGCGAGCCATATCACCGTGCTGAACTTCGGACGGCGCATCGCCGACGGCGAATCGATGGCGGTGCTGCGCCACCCCGATGTCATCACCGCCTATCTCGGAGCTGAATGATGGCGCTCCTCGAGATCACCGACCTCTCTGTCCGCTACGGCGAAATCGAGGCGCTGCGCGGCATCACGCTCTCGGTCGACGAAGGCAAGGTCGTCACGTTGCTCGGCTCCAACGGCGCCGGCAAGTCGACGACGCTGCGCGCCGTCTCCGGCCTCGCGGCCCCTGCCTCCGGCGAAATCGTGTTCGACGGCCATTCCATTGGCGGCCTTGGCCCGGAGACGATCGTGCGCAAGGGCATCGCCCATGTGCCGGAAGGCCGCCGCGTCTTCCCCGGCCTGAGCGTGCGCGAAAACATCATGCTCGGCGCCTCCAACCGACGCGAGGCGACGGCGAAAATCCGCAAGGAGGCCGACGACATGTTCGACCTCTTTCCCGACATCCGGCCCTTCGCCGACGCGCTGGGATGGACGCTGTCGGGCGGCCAGCAGCAGATGGTCGCCGTCGCGCGCGGCCTGATGGCCAAGCCCCGTCTGCTGTTGCTGGACGAGCCCTCGCTCGGCCTGGCGCCTGTGATCGTGCAGGCGGTGTTCCGCATCATCGAGGAAATCCGCAAGCGCGGCGCCACAGTGCTGCTGGTCGAGCAGAACGCGCGCATGGCGCTGAAAGTCGCCGACTACGGCCATGTGCTGGAAACCGGCCGGCTGGTGCTGGGCGGCGAGCCCGATCAGCTCTGGGGCAACGAGGCGATCGCGGCCGCCTATCTCGGCGGCGGCAAGGCGAAAGTCTGAACGAAAGCGCGCGATGATCGTCGAATTCGTGGAATTCCGGCACAGGCCCGGCATGACGCGCGAGGAGATACTCGACGAGGCCCGCGTCACCGTGCCGAAATGGCAGGGCAACAGCGAACTGATCCGCAAGCACTATGTAACCGGCGAAGACGACATGGGCGGCGCCTTCTACATCTGGCCCTCGCGTGAAGCCGCCGAACGCGGCCACGACGCCGCCTGGCGCGCTGCGGTCGAAAAGCGCACGGGCGCAGCGCCCGTCATCCGCTATTTCGATCTCTTCATGCTGATCGATAATGCGGCGGGCTCGGTGACGGAATTCGCACCCGACGCGCCCTGGCCCACCTGATTGAGACTTGCCTGAAAAGACAAGTATACTTGCGCCGCGATGGAGATGTTTCCGCGGCGGACCTTCGCTTGCCGCGAAATGACGCGAGTGCGCCTTGCTTTACTGGCTGTCCCGTTTCGGCATCAGATCCTCCACATTCATCGGCAGATATCGCGCGCCGCTGCAGCTGATCGGCGGCCTGATTGCGATCGTTCTCGGCTATTGGGGTTTTCACGACGCCTTCAAGCCGCAGAGCGGGTGGGACTACGTCAATAATCTCTTCCGGACAATGCAGCTCATAACGCTGCATTTCCCGACGAAATTCGAGGGCGACGCCAGCCTCTCGCTACAAATCGCCCGCCTCCTGGTGCCGCTCGTCGCCGTCTTCGCGACGTTGAACATCCTGATCGGCGATGCGACGCGCCCGTTGCGCCTCGCGCTTCTGCCGCGTGCGCGCGACCACGTCATCCTGATCGGCGACCGGCAATTGAGCGAACCGGCGCTGAAGGAACTTGTCGCCGAGCGGCATCAGGTCGTGGCGGTGGCCGAGACTTTCGATCCGTCGCGCCGCGTGGCGCTCGAGGGCCTCGGCCTGACGGTGCTCGAAGCCGATCCCTTGCAGCCACAGACTTTCGACACGCTGAAGCCCGCGATGGCGCGCGGCGTCTTCATCGCAACGCCTGACGATCTCGACAACATCAACATCGCCATGCTCGCCCTGCGCGCCATCAATCAGGCCGCAAAGGACCGCGCGCCGGTCGTACTCGCCGTGCGCATCGACCGCGAGGACCTCGCCAACGAGCTCGGCGCCGCGCTCGACGGCCTGACCGGCCGCCGTCGCGTGCGCTACCATCGGCTCTGCCCGGATCGCGACGGCCTGCGCATAGAGCTTGCGCGCTACGCGCCAATCTTCACCAAGCCGGACCGCGACGCGCCGAGCCACGCGCTCGTCGTCGGCCTGCAGGGCCGATGGGAGCAGGCCCTGGCGCAACTGCTCGTCGCGCTGCAGGACCATCCGGCCAAGCGGCCGGTCGTCACATTGTCGCTGCGCGAGGACGAGAAGGGCGCCTTCGCGCGCTGGCGCGCCGCTCATCCCGATCTCGATCTGGTCGCCTGCTTCAACCCGCTGGACGCCGGCGCGCACAACCTGCCAGATGACGAGCCCGCCGCCGCAACGCTCGCCGCGCATGGCGCGCCGCATCTGACGATCATCCTGCTCGACGGCGCGGACGCAGTTTCAGCCGCCCTCGCCCTGCGGCGCCCGGCAAGCGCCTTGGGCGCATCGGCGACGCCGATCCTCGTCCGCCAGACTAAGGAAGACCATCTGCTGGCTGCGCTCGCCGCGACCTCGGTGAAGGGCCGCGACCACAGCAGCATCGTCCCCTTCTCCGGCCCCATCCGCGCCGAGAGCGTCGCGCGCGTGCTCGACCGCAAGGGCGACGAGCGCGCGATGGCGATGCACGCCGCCTATCTCGACAATGCCGCGCATGTCGCGCCGGGCTCGCCTGCAAGCATCGCCGCGTGGGACGACTTGCCCGAGAACATGCGCGAGGCCAATCGCGCATCGGCCGATCACATGGCGATCCTGTTTGCGAGCGAGGGCGTCGCGATCACGGACAAGGCTGCGATCCTGCGCGCAATCAACGATCCAGCCACGCTCGATCGCCTCGCCCGCGTCGAACACCGCCGCTGGATGACCGACCGCATCGAGCAAGGCTGGCGCCACGGGGAGACGCGCGACAACAACCGCCTGATCCACCCCAGCATCTGCGACTTCGACGCGCTGTCAGCCGACGACAAGGAAAAAGACCGCAACGCCGTGCGCAAGCTGGCGGAGATCGCGGCGGGATAGCCTCAGGGCTCCGGATTTGGCCGCGCCGAATAAACATAGCGCCAGTCCTGCAGGTCCGCGACCAGAACGGCCTCGAGTTCGAGAAGAATGTCGCGCAATTCGACGAAGGCGTTGCGCTTGTGCGTATCGGGAATGGCTTGGTCTCGCATGCGCGCGACAAAGGCATTCAAGGCCTGCGATACGCCTTCGAGATCTTCGGCCGTGCGGCGCGAACGTGTCGCGAACCGCAGGAAGTCGCCCTGATAACGCAATCCCGCAACGGCAGCCGCTATGGCCGGCATGCCTGCGCCGAACAGGACGATCCACTCGCCCGGCACATGCGGCGCCAACGGGACCTCGAAATGATGGAGAAGAGCAACAGCGCCGAGCCACGGGGCGGACAGAAATGCGATCTTGCCTGCAAGTTCCAGCGAATGATGCAGCATGTGCAGCCGTTCGGCGTTCGACCGATGGTAGTCGATCTGATCGCTGACCGCCGTTTGTTGCAGATATTCCGCGAGGCGACCGAGAAAGGCCGGCGTCGTTTCGATATCAGGCACGCCGGCATAGCCGGTCCAGCCCTGCACCGCCCAAGACGACCAGGAAACGGGCTTGCGCCGCGGCGCGCGGCGGCCGCCGAGACCGAGTTGCGCGAGATTCCAGCCGGCGCGGAACTGCCCATCCATGTCGCGCGCAATCACCCAGCGGTCGTGCACCTTGTAATGTCGGCTGAGAACGAAGGAAGCGCCCGCGATAAAAAGTGACGTCCATTCCGCTGCGGCGATCGGCAGATGCGAATGAACGAACAGTCCTGTCAGAGCGGCGAGCACCGCGATTGCGGCAAACAGGAATGTCACGACATAGGACGAGCGATAGATATGCCCCAGGCGCGTCGCGATCGTATCGAAACTGATCCACGGCTGCGCAATGCTCTGCTGCAGACGGTTCTTGCCCCATTGCGGGAGGAAACGACCCTCGAGCGGCCTGGGAACATTCACACAGCCGATGGTCAAGCCGGGCCATTTTCCGCCGGGCCAGCTGCGCTTGAAGATCACGCGCCGCGCATGATGCGCGTTTGGCGTTGCTTCTGTCGTCTCGCGTTTCACGAACGAACCGGTCAGCCATAGAAGCCGGTTGTAGGCAGTCGCCCACGTCCGGGTCCGCGGCGGGCGTCCCTTGCCGTCCTCGCCGAAAAAGGCGCTATAGGATGTCTTGGAACTGGCGTAAGCGTCGAAATCATGTTCTTCCGGCGCCCGTGCGTGATCGGAAAATTCCGGCGCCAGTAGTGGCTTGATCTCAGAACTCAGGCGCGTGACGGCTTCGGGCGTCTCGAGTGGAATCGATCCTTCCGGCCGGGCTGCTTCGCCCAGAAGATCGCCATAGCGGCTGCGTGGCGCGAGCAAGCGCAAGGCGCCGCTTCGCGAGTCGACCCACAGAACCGACGTGCCTTCACGAAGGGCCGATGCAATGACCCACCCTGTGCCGCCGAGCTTGACCGACGGCACGCCGTCCCACACGGCAATGAGCACGTCTGCCTGTCGAATGAGAATATCCCCGACGGCCGCATAGCGCTGAGCGCGCCAATGCTTTTCATCGCCATCGACATCGGGTTGCGCCAGGTCGGGAGCTCCATCCGAGAGAATGAGACGCGCCGCCGCCGACCTGGCCATCTCACGCATGCGGCCTGCAGCCGCCGGATCGGCGAAGGTCGCGGCATAGCCCGCCATATCGAAGGGAAGGACGACTTCACAACGCCCGGCCAGCAATTCGGGATTGCTCCGCGCCTGAAACGTGTCGACGGCGAGTTGATCGGCGCCTTCTGCAAGGGCGCTGAGCAGGACCATTTCCGCCCGCGCCCCGGCGTAGAATCCGGGAGAGGCCTGACAGGATTGCACGATGCCGGCGCAGATATCGAAAGCCTGCGCAATCCCCACGCGCGCGCGATCCGCGTTCAGGCGGGGCGCGGCGCGGTGCCCGGTGACGGCGATACGCAGGTAGAGAGGAGGCCGCTGCGGCGCGGCTACTGTGACAACGTCCGCTATCTCGCTTGCCGCGCCAGCACTAACGGTGTCGTGCATATTCCCCCGCGCCGGACCGTGATCCCGCATACATAGCGGCAGCGGCGGCGGGCGCAAATGCGGTGGATCACACAGCGCCGCACGTTTGGTGGGCGCCAGCCGGCTTCACCCCGCAGCCGCCCCCTTCGCCGCCGCCTTGCGCTTCGCCGGCGCCTTTTCCTTCGGCGCCTTCACGGGCTTGGCCGCCTCCACCGCCTTCAGCGGCACGACTTCGCTCGCCGGCGCCGCCAGCCCGAAGGCTGCCTCCAGCGCCTCCAGCTCCTCCGGCAGCATGTTGGCGAGGCTGCGCAGTTCCGGCAGGACGTTGGCGCCGGCGATCAGGCCGAAGTCGAGCTGGTCGCGGTAGCCCTGCACGGTGATGTTGAGGGCAAGCCCGTGGGCGGCGATCGAGACGGGGAAAATGTGCTGCAGTTCGGCGCCGGCCACATAGAGCGAGCGGCGCGAGCCCGGCACGTTGGAGATGGTGACATTGGCCGGCGTCGGCATGACGTCGGCGAGATTGGTGCGCGAGTAGAGCAGCGACAGGACCTGGATGAAAATCGGCGCGCCGAGCGCGGAAAATTGCGTCAGCTTCGGCACGATCGGCTTGAACGGATCGGCCATGCCCTTCGACTTCTTCGATTCCTCGATGATCTTGAGAAGCCGCTCCTTCGGGTCGGCAATGTCGCTCGCAAGCGAGCAGATCATGCCGAACACCTGGTTGTTCGCCTCGCTGTTGCCGGCCTCGCGCAGTGAGATCGGAACGGCGGCGCGCAGCGGACGGTCAGGCAGCGCGTTCACGCGCTGCAAATAGCGCCGCAACATGCCGCTCGACAGCGCCATCACCACGTCGTTGAGCTTACCGCCCGACGCCGCCGCCACCGCCTTGCAACGCGACATCGAGACGGAGACGGCCGCAAAGCTGCGCTCGGACGAGACGGTCTTGTTGAGCGGCGTCGAGGGCGCGATCGCGTCCTTCAGGCCCTGCACGCCGCTTTCGTTCAGCTTGGAGGCGATGGCGCCGACGGCCTTGGCCATCTCGGGAAGGCCTTTCATGAATTCAAAGGGCTGGCGGATCTGCCGGATGAACCCGTCCATCAGGATCGAGCCGAGGTCCTGCCGCTTGCCGGCCAGAATGTCCGGCAGCTTGCCTTCCGCCGTCAGGCCCAGCGGCTGCGCCCACAGGCTGGCATAGGAGTTGAAGAGTTCGCCGAGCGCATCGTTCTTCTTGGCTTCGGCTTTCTTGGGCTCGCTCTGCGCGACATTGCCGTCGCCATAGACGATCTCGGTCAGCGCGGCGCCGGCGCCGCCGTCGATCAGCGCATGATGCATCTTCGAGTAGAGGCCGACCTCGTTGTTGGCCATGCCTTCAAACACATAGAACTCCCACAGCGGGCGCGCGCGGTTGAGCAGCTTGGCGTGCATCCATCCGACGATGCGCTCCAGCGTCGCGCGATCATGCGGCGCTGCGAGCGAGGCGCGGAAAATATGGCGGTCGATGTCGAACTGATCGTCCTCGACCCAGCTCGGATTGTCGATGTCGAGCGGTGTGCGCTCCAACTTCCAGCGCAGCACCGGGGCCAGATGCATGCGCTCCTGGATCTGCGCCTTGAACTCTTCGAAGAAATTGCCCTTGTAATTGTCAGGCAGCTTGAAGATCGCCATCGAGCCGACATGCATCGGCGTCTCCGGCGTCTCGAGATAGAGGAACGAGCCGTCGACCGAGGACAGTTTCACGCCTGCGCTCATGATGCGCTCTCCCTAAAATCCGCTCCGCTTACCCGGAGCCAGTTCATTGCCGGCAGGGCCGGATATCAGGCGGTTTCCCGCTTGAGATAGGCGAGCGCGAAAGGCCCGCCGCGCCGGAACGGCGTGAACTCGCCCTCGGGCTGCGCCAGGCGATCCGCGATTGCCCAGAGCGCCGCAGGATGCCCGCCGAGGCCGAGATGGCTGGCCAGCGCGATCTCGATATTCTCGGTGTGATCGTTCTCGCGCGTCAGCGATGTCTTCCAGTGCACGACGCCGTCGTAGCGCGAATAGATGGAGGACGTTGGAAGGCCGAGGTCGCCGCCGAGCGAGCGCAGGTCCTGCGGGCGCGCGTCGGTCGGCTTTTCGCCGGTCACTTCCTCGTAGAGCTTTCGCGCATTTGTCGCCGATATGTCGCCGGCAAACGGCGATCCGAGCGTGACGACGCTGCGCACGACATCGGGCATCGACAGCGCCAGATCGCGCGCGAAAACGCCGCCAAGGCTCCAGCCCACCAGCGTGATCTTGTGGCCGGCTTCCTCATGCAATTTGGCCAGCCGCGACCGCAGCGTCTCGCGCGTGCGATAGAAGCCGCCGGTGTTGCGGCCCAATTCCCAGCCGACCGCGTTGTAGCCTTGCATCCGCAAATAGGCGCGCAGCAACCGCGTGGAGGCGTCGCTCGCCATGAAGCCCGGCAGCACCAGCACAGTGTGCCCGTCGCCGCGTGGGCCGGCGAGCAACAGCGGCGCGAAAGCCATCGAGGCGCCAAATTCCTGCCAGGCGCGGAACTCCGTCAGCGCGAGAAACAGCGACGGCGGGCGCAGCCGCGCGTCATCGTCCCGAGCGCCGGCTTTCACCTGGTCCATGCAGGCTGGCCCATCGATTTTCCTCCCCGTCGCCAGCGTCGGCTTCTGTGGCCGATCACGGTCGAACTGCGGGAGAGATTAGCGAGGCGCAAAATCTGTGGCAACATGCAGAAAAATTTGGGTCGGGAGGATGGAATGCGGCAGGCGCGCGAGTTCGATATCGTGGTTTATGGCGCAAGCGGCTTCACGGGGCGGCTGGTCGCCGAATATCTGGCCGGCCGCAAGGGCGCCTCGACGAAATGGGCGATGGCGGGGCGCGATACGGCCAAACTGGCCGCCGTGCGCGACGAAATCGGCGCCCCGAAAGACATTCCTCTCATTGCAGCCGACGCCTCCAATCCGCAGAGCCTGCGCAACATGGCGAAACGCACGCGCGTCGTGCTGACGACCGTCGGCCCCTACCAGCTCTACGGGGACGACCTCGTAGCGGCCTGCGTCGCCGAGGGCACGGATTACGCCGATCTCTGCGGCGAACCCGCCTGGATGCGGCAGATGATCGACGCGCATGATGCGGGAGCCAAGAAGACCGGCGCGCGCATTGTCTTTTCCTGCGGCTTCGATTCCATTCCCTTCGATCTCGGCGTGCTCTTCCTGCAGGCCGAGGCGAAGAAGCGCTTCGGCGCCCCGTTCGCCCGCGTGAAAGGCCGCGTGCGGAAAATGCGCGGCACGTTTTCCGGCGGCACGGCGGCCAGCCTCAAGGCGACGATGGCGGCGGCTGCCAAAGACCCGAACGTGGTGACATTGCTGAAGGACCCGTTCTCGCTGACGCCCGGCTTTGCCGGGCCGAAGCAGCCGAGCGGCATGAAGCCCGAATATGACGAGGATTTCGGCGCCTGGATGGCCCCCTTCGTGATGGCCGCGATCAACACTCGAAACGTGCATCGCACCAACGCGCTGACCGGCTTCTTCTTCGGCAAGGACTTCGTCTACGACGAGATGGTCATGACCGGCCCCGGCGAGAAGGGCGAGGCGACCGCCAGGGGCATGGCCGCGCAAGGTTCCGGCATGGAAGGCGACAAGGGCCCCAAGCCCGGCGAGGGCCCGAGTAAGGAAGAGCGCGAGAACGGCTTCTACGATCTCGTGTTTTTGGGCGTCGGCCCGGACGGCAAAAAGCTCGCCGCCAGCGTGAAGGGCGACAAGGACCCCGGCTACGGCTCCACCTCCAAGATGATCGCCGAGACGGCGCTGGCGCTCGCCGCCGACGACAGCATCGCTGGCGGCGTCTGGACGCCGGGCGCGGCGATCGGCCTGCCGCTTGCGGAACGCCTGCAGAAGAACGCCGGTATCGTCTTCGCGATCGAGGGCTGACAGCACGGGCGCTGCGGTGGCCTTTTGCCGCCGCAATGCTAGTCTCGCACCAAAGGCCGCGCAGTCGGCTGGCAACATAATCGGGCTCACGCGGCCCGCTAGACGAGGGAATGTTATGGCGACCGCCGAGCTTCAGAAGATTCCGCAACCGCCGGCCAAGCCGATTGTCGGCCATGCCCTGTCGCTCAATCCGGAAGCGCCGATCGAGAGCTTGCTCGGCTTTGCCAAGCAGCTCGGCCCGATCTTCGAACTCAACGTCATGGGTTCGCCGCTGATCTTCGTCTCCGGCGCGAAATTCGTGAAGGAATTGTGCGACGAGAAGCGCTTCGACAAGGCCGTGCGCGGCCCGCTCGCGCGCGTGCGCGCCATCGGCGGCGACGGCCTGTTCACCGCCAAGACGACCGAGCCGAACTGGACCAAGGCGCACAACATTCTGCTCGCGCCCTTCGGCGGGCGCGCGATGCAGTCCTACCACCCGGCCATGGTCGACATTGCCGAGCAGCTCTGCCTGAAATGGTCGCGCATGAATGTCGATGAAGACATCGACGTCGTCCACGACATGACGGCGCTGACGCTCGACACGATCGGCCTCTGCGGCTTCGACTACCGCTTCAATTCCTTCTACCGGCGCGACTACAATCCCTTCGTCGAGGCGCTAGTGCGCTCGCTCGAAACCATCATGATGCAGCGCGGCCTGCCGCTCGAAGGCGTGATGATGCGCAAGCGGCTGACGACGCTGAATGACGACGTCAATTTCATGAACAACATGGTCGACGACCTCGTGCGCGCGCGCCGCGAGCAGATGGCCGACATGGACGGCAAGAAGGATCTGCTCAACGCCATGCTGACCGGCGTCGACCGCGCCACCGGCACGCAGCTCGACGACGTCAACATCCGCTACCAGATCAACACGTTCCTGATCGCCGGCCATGAGACGACCAGCGGCCTGCTCTCCTACACGCTCTACGCATTGCTCAAGGACCCGGAAATCCTGAAGAAGGCCTACGATGAAGTGGATCGCGTCTTCGGACCCGATCCCTCGATCCGTCCTACCTATCAGCAGGTGACGCAGCTTCACTACATCAACCAGATCATGAAGGAGAGTCTGCGCCTTTATCCGCCTGCGCCCGCCTTCTCGGTCTATCCCTATAACGAGGAAGTCGTCTGCGGCTACAAACTGCGCAAGGGCATCACCGTCAACATTCTGGTCGGCGCCCTGCACCGCGACCCCGAAGTTTGGGGACCGCGCGCTGACATTTTCGATCCCGAGAATTTCAGCCCCGCCGCCGAACAGGCGCGGCCTGCCTGGGCATGGAAGCCGTTCGGCAACGGACAGCGCGCCTGCATCGGCCGTGGCTTCGCGATGCACGAAGCCGCGCTTGCGCTCGGCATGGTGCTCCAGCGCTTCAAGCTGATCGACCACCAACGCTATCAGCTGAAGCTGAAAGAGACGCTGACGATCAAGCCCGACGGCTTCAAGATCAAGGTGAAGCCGCGCGAAATGCGCGACCGCGCGAGCGCGCCTGCCGCCGTCACGACAGCGGCAGCGGCGACGAGCGCCGCGCCTGTCGCCGCGCCGGCCAAGCGTCCAACGCACAACACGCCGCTCTCGGTGCTCTACGGCTCCAACCTCGGCACGGCGGAGGAATTCGCGCATCGTCTCGCCGAGAATGCGGAAATCAACGGCTTTGCCACGCATTTCGGCCCACTCGATCTCAACATCGGCGCGCCGCCGAAGGACACCGGCCTCGTCATCTTCTGCTCCTCCTACAATGGCGCGCCGCCGGACAATGCGACGAAATTCGTCAGCTGGCTGCAGAACGAGGCCGCGCCCGACGCTTTCGCCGGCGTGCGCTACACGGTCTTCGGCTGCGGCAACAAGGAATGGAACGCGACCTACCAGAGCGTGCCGCGCATGATCGACGACCGCATCGCCGAACTCGGCGGCCTGCGCATCGCACCGCGCGGCGAAGGCGATGCGCGCGACGATCTCGACGGCCAGTATGAGGATTGGTTCTCCGCGCTGCGCGCGAAGGCGGCCGAAGCCTTCGGGCTGCAGGCGCCGATCGACCGCGAGACGCGCACGCTGCCGCTCTACAATGTCGAGCCGGCCTCGACGCAGGGCGCCAATCCCGCCGTGAATTCCGCCGGCGCGAAACAGGCGCGCATTCTCGAAAACCGCGAATTGCTGACCGCGCCCGACCGTTCGACGCGGCACATCGAAATCGCGCTGCCCGATGGAACCTCCTACCGCGCCGGCGATCATCTCGCTGTCGTGCCGCGCAACGATGCGGCGCTGGTTGCGGCAATCGCGCGACGACTCGGCCATTCGCCCGACGACGTCATCCGCCTGCGCGGCGCGGAAGGCCGCCGCGCGCTGCTGCCGCTCGACGAGCCTGTCTCGGTCGGCAAGCTGCTGTCGGACTATGTCGAACTGCAGCAGGTCGCGACTCGCAAGCAGATCCAGACCATGGCGGAGCATACGCGCTGCCCGATGACGCGCCCCAAGCTCGAGGCGCTCTCGGGCGAATCCGACGAAGCCTACCGCGCCGAGGTCCTGGCCAAGCGCAAGTCGGTCTACGATTTGCTGGAAGAACATCCGGCCTGCGAACTGCCGCTTGCCTCATATCTCGAAATGACACCGCTGCTGCAGCCGCGCTACTACTCGATCTCCTCGTCGCCGAAGTCCGATCCGCAGCGCTGCACCGTCACTGTCGGCGTGGTCGAAGCGCCGGCGCGTTCGGGTCGGGGTGTGTTCAAGGGCGTCTGCTCGAACTATCTCGCCGCGCGCGCCGCGGACGAGACGGTCTTCGCCGCCGTGCGCGAGACCAAGGCAGGCTTCCGCCTGCCGGACGATCCGAAGGTTCCGCTGATCATGATCGGCCCCGGCACCGGCCTCGCGCCGTTCCGCGGCTTCTGCCAGGAACGCGCGGCGCTGAAATCGGCGGGCGCGGCGTTGGGCCCCGCCATGCTGTTCTTCGGCTGCCGGCGTCCGGACCAGGACTTCCTCTACGCCGACGAGCTCAAGCGTTACGCGACGGACGGCATCATCGAGCTGCACACTGCTTTCTCGCGCATGGACGGCGAGCCGAAGACCTATGTGCAGGACCTCGTGCGCAGCCAGCAGGATCGCGTGTGGCAGCTGATCGAGGCCGGCGCGATCGTCTACATCTGCGGCGACGGCGGCAAGATGGAGCCGGACGTCAAGCGCGCGCTGGTCGAGCTCTATTGCGCGAAGAAGGGCGCGACGCCGGAGGCGGGCGAAGCCTGGATCAACGAGATGGGCGGAAGCAACCGCTACGTGCTGGATGTGTGGGCGGGCGGATAGCGCTCGGACCGCGAGCCTTTAGGCTCGCAATTTGATAGGTGCGAGCCCGAAGGCTCGCGGTCCAAAAGCAAAAGGCCCGCGGAAACCGCGGGCCTTCGCAACTCTTCTACGCTTGACGCAGACTTAAACTTACGCGGCCTTGCCGAACTTCACGCCGAGATTGGCGAGATTGTCCTGCGCCCGCTTTGCGCTGTCCTTCGCCGCTTGGGCGACGAGGGCGCCGACCGTCTTGGCGCGCGACACGTTCACGTCGAACTGGGCGCGGGCATAATCGGCCTGGACGCGGAAGGCTTCGCCGACGCTCTTGGCGGCGACGGTCTTCTCGAAGGCGGCGATGGCGGCCTTGGCGTCGTCGAGCATGGCCGTTTGGATTTCGCGCGAGGCCTTGGCGAGGCTCTCGACGGAATCGACAGCGGCGGTTTCGATGGTTGCGGTCGCCTTCTCGGCGCCGGCATGCAGCGAGGTCGCGCGGTCGAGCACGGCTTCAGCCGCGCGGTGCGCGTATTCGCGAGCGGTTTCGATGGTCTTGGTCGCAGCGCCGGCGACGTTGGATTCAGCCGCAGCGGCCTTGGACTCGAGGGTCTTGGTCTTGCGGACGATCTTCTTGGCAGCGGTCATCTCTGGTCTCCATCCTCATTGAGCTATGGGTTCGCCCGCCGTTTCAGCGCGGGCGATAGTTCTGTACTAAACTGTTGTGTGCAGCGCAACATGAAATTGAAAAAGCCGATCACGATTTCGTGATCGGCTTCCAAATATCGGATTTATCTAGGCTATTCAGCGTGATGTTGCGTCGACCACCCCGAAGGCTTCCAGCCGCGCCAGCACGTCGGCGACCTCGTGCCCGAGAATCACGATGTCATGCCGCTTGCCCGCGCGGTCCCGCACCTGCCCGCGCAGCAGCGCCTCCGCGCGAAAGCCCAGGCCCTCGAACACGGAGATCGCGGCCGTCTGATCGACTGTCATCTGCGCGACGATTCTTTGCAGTCCGGCTTCCAGCGCGCGAGCGAAGAGGCGCTGCGTCAGCCTGCGGCCAACGCCATGGCCGCGTGCGCCTGGCCCGATCAGCACGCGCAATTCGCCCACATGCGGCGACCAGGACAGGGGATCGCTCGCAATGGCGCCGCAGCCGACGATCTCGGCGCCGCGCGCCGCGACCAGGCTCATCATGCCGCCGCCCTCGCTTTCGCGAATCCAGGCCTTCAGCACCTTTGGTTCGCTGATGTCGCGCGGCAGAAACAGCAGGTCGTGCGGCGGCAGGCTGCGCGCGAAGGCGAGCAGCGCCTTTTCATCGCCCGCCGCCAGCGGCCGTATGTCGACCGCGTCAGCTTTTCCGCCCGCTTTCGCTGGCGGCTTTTTGGCCGTGGTCTTGGTCGCGCTCTTTTTTGCAGCGCCCTTTTGCGTCGTCATGTCGAGCGCGCTCCCAGCCATTCGTCCAGCTTCGGCCACAGGCGCCGAACCGCATTGGCGCCGGCGACCAGACTGACGTGACCGCCCTTCAGCATCACTTCGGTCTTGTCTTTGGAGCCCACCTTCGCGATCAAGGGCTTTGCAGCATCATAGGGAATGATGTGGTCGTGCTCGGCGACCGCATGGAAGATCGGCGCCTTGATCGCGCCGAGATCCACGCGCTTGCCGCCGATCACGAGTTCGTCCTTGAAGAGCTTGTTGCCCCACATCAGATCCTTGGTCGTCTGCCGGAAATATTCGCCCGCCAGCGGCAGCGTGTCGTTGCCCCAGCGGTCGAGCTGGCGATAGGCGCGCACGAATTCGTCGTTCCAGATATTGTCCCAGAGCGTCACCTGCGCGGCGACGCGCGAGGCCGGCCGCAGCATCTCGAACGACGCGTAGATCATTTCCGGCGGCACGTTGCCGTAGGTGTCGACCAGACGATCGACATCGAAATAGCGTTCGTTCGACCAGTTCTGGAACAGCGAGAGATGCTTGAAATCGACCGGCGTGGTGAAACACACGAGATTGGCAGGCCCGCTCTTTCCGGCAAGCGCTGTGTGCAGAACCGACAGCACGCCGCCGAAGCAATAGCCGATGATCGTCACATCCTTCTCGCCCGTCTCCTTGCGCACGCGGCGCATGCAGTCGGGGATGAAGTCGAGGACGTAATCCTCGATCCGCAGATTCTTCTCGGCAGGCACGGGCGCGGCCCAGTCCAGCATGAACACGTCGTATCCCGCCTTTAGCAGGAATTCGACGAAACTGTTGCCGGGCGCCAGGTCGAGAATATAGCCGCGATTGGTCGTCGCCATCACGATCAGGATCGGGACGCGATACACTTCGTCGACGACCGGATGATAATGATAGAGCCGCATCGTGCCGCGCGTCGCCAGCACATCCTTGCGCGTCTGGCCGACTTCCGGCGCGCCTGACGTCAGATAATTGACGCCCTTGAAGCCGCGCTGGATCGCGAGGTCGACCTCGCGCTGCAAGCGTTCCACGACATTGGGATCGGCGGCGCTCATGAGCGGCCTCCGCTGTCGCCGCGCGGCGGCGGCTTGCGGGTGCGTTTCGGCTTCGGCGCAATCGAAGGCGGCGCGGCTTCAACCGAGGCCATCGACGAAACGATTTCCGTCAATCGGTTGAGCTGCGCCTCGATCGATTGAAGGCGTTCGCCGATGACGGTGATGTCGGCGCGGCTCGGCAGGTTCATCGTGGCGAGGTAGCGTTCCATGGCTTCGCCGAGCCCGGCCTTCGCGCCGGCGGCTGCCGATGTCGCGCCATGCATCAGCCTGGAGAATTGCTCGTTGCCCATCGCCTCGTTGGCGATCTGGTTGACGCCGCGCTCCCATTGGCCGACGAGATCGCGGAACGCATCGAGGGGCCCCTTGAGCCCCTCGGCTTTCTTCTCGGTCTTCTTTTCGGCTTTCGCCGTATCCGCCTTGTCTGACATGGGGCCTCCCCTCCGCCGCGTCAGTTAGAACGGATCATCCTAACCGCGTCTGTCGGGATCAGGATAGACCAAAGCGCGCCAGCCCGAGCGATCGAATTTTTTCCACTGGCCTTCGGGCTGCGCCAGGCGATCGGCGATCGCATAGACGGACGCCGGATGATGGCCGAGGCCGCAATGGCTGGCGCCGGATATCTCGATATTCTCGCTGGTCGGATCTTCCTCCGCCTCGCGGCAGACCTGCCAGGCGCAGACGCCGTCCGTGCGGCTGAAGATGGCGGTCGAGGGCGCAGGCGGCGGTTCGGCCAGATGGCCGCTCAGATGTTCTTCGTCATCTTCCGCGCGATGTCCGGACACGAATTCGTAGACGCGCCAAGCATTGGTCGCGCGCGGGCTGCCGGCGAACGGGCTGCCGAGCGAAATCACGCCGCGCACTTCATCGGGCACGACCTTGGCGAGTTGACGCGCGTAGAGGCCGCCGAGGCTCCAGCCGACGAGGCTGACCTTGCGGCCATAGCGGTCGGCAAGTTCCTTGACCTGCGCGACCATGCGATCCTCGACACCGCTGCGCAGGCCAAAATTATTGCCCTGCTTCCAGCCGTGCACTTGATAGCCCTTGCCCTTGAGAAATCGACGAAGCGGCGCGGTGGAACGATCGCTCGCGAGCAGGCCTGGCAGCACCAGCACGGGATGGCCATCGCCACGCGGCGCGAAGCGCAGCAACGGCAATGCGCCGACGAAGGCGCCGAGTTCGTGGATGGCGCGCATCTCAAGCGCCATGAGAAGGCCGGAAGGGGGAGCAATCGTTGCAGCGGCGGCGGTCATTCTTCCTCCAGCTTTCGTTGACACATAAACATAGGCGCAGGGATTGAATCGCGCCAAGCGAATAACGCGCTGCACTGCGAAAGGTTGCTGCACTGCGGCGCATTCGCCGATGTGCGCATGTTATCAATGCAAAACGCGCGATATCTTCCGATACCGCGCGCTAAAAATGTGTGACGAAAATGCGACGCGTTCAGTTCACGCGTCGATCCTTGCCCGCCCAATAGGGCTCGCGCAACTCGCGCTTGAGAATCTTGCCCGAGGGGTTGCGCGGCAACGCGTCGATGAAATCGATCGTGCGCGGCGCCTTGAAGCCCGCGATGCGCGTGCGCGCAAAAGCGATGATTTCGTCGGGCGAAACGTCCGCGCCGTCCTTGAGCACGACGACCGCCTTCACCGCCTCGCCCCATTTGTCGTCGGGCACGCCGATGACGGCGACTTCGGCAATCGCGGGATGGCCGAAGATCGCGCTTTCGACCTCGGCCGGATAGATATTCTCCGCGCCCGAGATGATCATGTCCTTCACGCGATCGTGCACATAGACGTAGCCGTCTTCATCGAGATAGCCGGCATCGCCCGTGCGCAGCCAGCCGTCGTCCGTCATCGTGCGCTTGGAAGCCTCGGGAAGATTCCAGTAGCCCTTCATGTTGGCGAGCGAGCGCGTCGCGATCTCGCCGACTTCGCCGACAGGGAGAGGCTTGCCCTCGCCGTCGAGAATGGCGACCTCGACGCCGGCCAGCGGCTTGCCCGCCGAACGCATGCGCTGCGAACCTTCGGGCGTATGGTCCTCCGGCTCCAGCGCAACGATCGTGCCCGTCGTCTCCGTCATGCCGTACATCTGCACGAAGCCGCATTTGAACACGTCCATGCACTCACGCAGCAGGTCGAGCGGAATCGGCGAGGCGCCGTACATGATGAACTTGAGCCGCGAATAATCGACCTGCCGCGCCTGCGGCAGGCGCACGATGAACTGCAGCGCCGCCGGCACGAGAAAGAGTTTCGACACGCGATGCTTCACGAAATCGTCGAGGATCGACATCGGGTTGAACTCGCGCGTGATGATGATCTTGCCGCTGTTGTAGGACGCCCACACCAGCACGCCAGAACCGCCGATGTGGAACACCGGCATGGAGACCAGCCACACGTCGTCGGGCGAGGCCCTGTTCCATTCGCGCGTGTCGTTGGGATCGCGCTGGCGCATGCCCAGCAGATTGTGGTTCGACAGCATCGCGCCCTTCGGATGGCCCGTCGTGCCCGACGTATACAGCTGGATCGCGACATCGTCCTCACGCGCCTGCCGCACGGGCACCGCGTCGCTCTGCGAATTGCGCCAGGCCGAGAAGTCCAGATAATCCGGCGTCGCGCCTTCGGTCGAAATGATCACGCGCACGCTCTTGAACTGGTCCGCGAAACCCTTCACCGCATCGACGAATTCGGGGCCGACGAACAGCACCTGCGCCTGGCAATCGTTGACGATATAGGCGATCTCGGGCGGCGCGAGACGCCAGTTGACGGGCGCGAGAATGACGCGCGCCTTGGCTGCGCCGTAGAACAGTTCGAAATAGAAATCGCTGTTCTTGCCGAGATAGGCGATATGCGTTTGGGGCTCGATGCCCATCGCGATCAGGCCATTGGCGACCTGGTTGGTGTGCCGGTCGAAATCTGCATGCGTCGTCTCGCGCCCCTCGAAATGGATCGCGACATCAGGCCCGCGTAGCGCGGCGTTCTTGCGCGGAATGTCGCCGAGAACGACGGGGATGGTGTCTTCGGTGTACATGGCTTCAATGTCTCCGATGCGTCTCGCTCTTGGCGACGTAACGAATCAAGTCCCCTCCCCCCTTGTGGGGGAGGGCTAGGGTGGGGGGTCGTGGAATCTTTGAAGTTGGCGTAGCTCGAAGCCGCCAATCTCGCTGGATCGCGCGACCCCCTCCCCTGCCCCTCCCCAGTCGAAGTCGGCTGTTGCCGACTTCGCATCAATGTCCAAACCGGCAACAGTCGGTTTGGATGGGGAGGGAGAAGGCGGGCCGCCGCCTCACATCCCGATCACAACCTTCGCGATGATGTCCCGCTGCACTTCCGACGTGCCGCCGAAAATCGTGTAGGCGCGGCTGTTGAGATATTCTGGCAGCGCGGTCAGCGCTTCCTCGGGGATTCCCGGTTCGGCGTTCATCTCGTAGAGCGGGCGATGGCCTTCCCAATAGATACCGTCTTGCCCGATCGCATCGACTGCAAGCGCGGTCAGCGACTGCTTGATCTCCGAATTGCGCAGCTTGGCGAGCGACGACGAGACGGAGCCAGGATTCTGTCCGGACTGCAGGCTCGACATGATCCGCAGTTCCGTCATTTCCAGCGCGTCGATGTCGATCTCGGCCTGCGAACGGCGCAGCGCGAAGGACGGGTCCGCCAGCAGTGGCGCCTCGCCGTCGCGATAGGTCTTGGCGAGCTTCTCGATATCGCCGAGGATCGCGCGCAGGCGCCCTGATGTCATCGCGCCGCCGCGCTCGAACTCCAGCAGATACTTGCCATAGGACCAGCCCTGCCCTTCCGCGCCGACGCGGTTTTCGACGGGCACGCGCACATCGTCGAAGAACACCTGGTTCGTCTCGTGATCGCCGCCGATGGTGAGAATCGGACGCACGGAAATGCCGGGCGACTTCATGTCGATCAGGATGAAGCTGATGCCGTCCTGCTTTTTCGGCTCGTCCGACGTGCGCACAAGCGCGAACATCATGTTCGCGTTATGCGCATGTGTCGTCCAGATCTTCGAGCCATTGACGATGTAATGATCGCCATCGCGCACGGCGCGTGTCTTCAGTGACGCGAGGTCGGAGCCCGAACCCGGCTCGGAATAACCCTGGCACCAGTAATCCTCGGCCTTGAGCATGCGCGGCAAGTAATAATCCTTCTGCGCCTGCGTGCCGAATTTCATGATGACGGGCCCGACCATGCGCAGGCCCATCGGCGTGACCGAAGGCGCGCCAGCGGCCGCCGACTCGATTTCCCAGATGTAGCGCTGCGCAAGGCTCCAGCCTGTGCCGCCATATTCTTTCGGCCAGAGCGCGGCGGCCCAACCCTGCGCGTACAGGATCTTCTGCCAGCGGTTGCCGATTGCCGGATCGGAGAAAACGCTGGGCGTGAGATGATGCGCGCGCCGCAGATCGGGCGTCAGCTTCTCGTCGAGGAATTTGCGCACTTCTTGCTGAAACGCGCGCTCTTCGGGCGTGAATGTCAGGTCCATGGCTTGTCCTCAGGCCGCGAGAGCAGTAAGCGCCGCATGGCGGCGCAGGTGAAGATCCGGTCCGCCGAGAATGGCGTCCAGCGCGACGACGCGCTTGAGATAGCCGCCAATCTCGAGTTCGTTGGTAACGCCCATGCCGCCATGCAGCTGGATCGATTGTTCGGCAACAAAGCGCGCGGCGCGCGAGACTTTCGCCCAGGCGCCCGCCATCGCGCGGCTGCGCGCCCGCGCATCGTCGCTATCCGCGTGCAACGCTGCGCGCAGCGCCATCGAGCGGGCTTCCTCGCAGGCGATCGACATGTCGGCCATGCGATGGCGCAGCGTTTGATTGACCGCCAGCGGCTTGCCGAACTGGACACGTATCTTTGTGTATTCGATCGTCGATGCCGTCGCGGCCTCCATCAGGCCGACGAGTTCCGAACACCAGGCCGCCGTCGCGCGATCATAGGCGCGCTCGATCTCAGTGAAGGCATTGTCGGAGAGCAGCGCATCGGCGCCCACTTCGGCGCCGGCCAGCGTCACGCGCGCGGCGCCCGCGCCATCGACGGTGGCGTGGCCATCCACGGTCACGCCCTTCGCATCGCGCGCGACGACGAACAGCCCGATGCCGCCTGCATCGCGGGTCCCGCCCGCAATGCGCGCCGAAACGAGAAAGCGGTCGGCGACGTCGCCGCCGAGCACGGCGATCTTGCGACCGTCGAGAACCCAGCCCGCGCCGCTCTTCTTCGCGGCGACAGCGACATGCGCGAGATTGTAGCGCGCGCCCTCTTCCGCATGGGCGAGCGCGAGGCGCGCGGAGCCATCGCCGAGGGCCGGCAGCAGCGCCGCGCGCTGCGCCTCATTGGCCAGCGCAACCACGAGCCCGCCGCACATCACCACGCCCGGCACATAATTGGAGCGCGCGCGATGCCGACCCATCGCTTCGGTCACGATGGCGACATCGACAATGCCCTGCCCAAGCCCGCCGTCGGCCTCAGGCAATGGCAGCGCGAGCCAGCCCATGTCGGCCATTTCCTTCCACAGGTCGGTCGCGCCCGGTTTTTGCGTGCGCGCAGCCAGAAGGTTGTTGGCGCTTTCGCCGAGCAGGCGCTGCTCGTCGGTATAGGAGAGGTCCATTGCTCAGCTCTTCTTGTTCAACGAAGGATCGATGCGCGAACGCACGGAGGGGTGAAGGCCTGAAGGGTCGACGATCACGCCGAACTTCATCATGTTGTGGGCATGACAGAGGTGATGCAGGCCGAACGCCTGTTCGATCGCGCTGTTCTGCCCCTGAATGTCGAGCGTGCGGTTGATCGCCTCCTTGACGGTCTTCACCGCGAATGTCGGCTTGGATGCGATCTTGCCCGCGAGCGCCAGCGTAAAATCGCCGAGTTTTTCGCGCGCCACGACATGGTTGACCATGCCGAAGGCGCGCGCTTCCTCCGCGCTCCAGCTGTCGCCGGTCCAAAGCAATTCCTTGGCCTTGCGCGGCCCCAGCTCCCAGGGATGCACGAACCATTCGACGCCGCACACGCCCATGGCGACGACGGGGTCGCAGAACGTCGCGTCGTCGCTGGCGACGATGAGATCGCAGGCCCAGGCGAGCATCAGCCCGCCGGCCAGGCACTTGCCTTGCACCTGCGCGATGGTCGGCTTGGAGAGATTGCGCCAGCGCCGCGTGTTCTGAAGGTAGATTTCCTGCTCGCGCGCATAACGGCCTTCGGCGCCGGCGCCCTCGAAGCCGCCCCATGTGGAGACGACCGGAAAATCCCGGCCGAGCTTCTTCTCGCCCGTATCGCGCAGATCGTGGCCCGCCGAAAAATGCGGATCTGCGCCGGCCAGCACGATCACCTTGACCGCATCGTCCGCCACGGCGCGATCGAAGGCATGATTCAGCTCGTAGGTCATGTCGAGGTTCTGCGCATTGCGCGCATCGGGCCGGTTCATCACGATCCGCGCGACGCCGTCGGCTGGCCGCTCGTACAGGATAGTGGCGTAGGTCTCGGACATCTGGCCTCGCATGGGGCGAACGCGCGCGCCGCAGACGCGGGCTCACGGATTCGGCTCTCGTTTCCTCCGCGGGCCCGTTGGCCGGGCTCCGCCTTCATTTCGTCATGCAAAATGTCGAACAATCTTGCAGGACGGCGGCAGCATCGCGCAGCCGCCAGCGCGTTTCAAGATCATTTGTCGCGCATACGACCTATGCCTGCTGGCCTTCGTCTGCAGCGCGGAATATGAAGGCGGAAACGCCACATTGAGGGGAGCAAGTCGATGGCCTATCGCGCGCCGGTTTCCGAAATGGTCTTCATGATGAATGCAGCCGCTGGCCTGCAGGACGGCATTGCCGACGGAACCTACGCTGATCTGGCCGACGGCATGGCTGAGGCCACGCTCAACGAAGCCGCCAAATATGCCGAGAACGTGCTCGCACCCCTCCATCGCGTCGGCGACCAGGTCGGCTGCAAGTGGAAGGATGGCGTGGTCACCACTCCGCCTGGCTGGGTGGAAGCCTATGCGCAATTCGTGGAAGGCGGCTGGCAGAGCGTGACCGGTTCGCCCGAGCATGGCGGCATGGGCCTGCCGCAGGTGCTGCTGGCCGGCTGCATGGACATGTGGAGCGCCGCCAATATGGCCTTCCTGCTCGGCCCGGTGCTGACCTTCGGCGCCATAGATGCGCTGGAGGCGCACGCGTCCGACGCCATCAAGCACACCTACCTCGAAAAGATGATTTCCGGCGTCTGGCCGGCGACAATGAACCTGACCGAACCGAGCGCGGGCTCAGACCTCAACCCGCTGCGCTCCCGCGCCGAGCGGCAGGCCGATGGCACATACAGGATTTTCGGCCAGAAGATTTTCATTACCTATGGCGAACACGACATGGCCGAGAACATCGTCCATCTCGTTCTCGCGCGCCTGCCCGACGCGCCTCCCGGCACGAAAGGCATCTCGTTGTTCGTCGTGCCGAAATTCATGGTCAACGCCGACGGTTCTCTGGGCAAACGCAACGACGTGCGCTGCGCGGGCATCGAGCACAAGCTCGGCATCCACGGCTCGCCCACCTGCATCATGGTCTATGGCGACGAGGGCGGCGCGACCGGCTATCTCGTCGGCGAGGAGAACAAGGGTCTCGCCTGCATGTTCACGATGATGAACGATGCGCGCCTCGCTACCGGCCTGCAGGGCGTCGCCATCAGCGAGGCCTCATATCAGCACGCGCTCGCCTATGCGATGGATCGCAAGCAGGGCAAGGCGGCAGGCAGCGCGACGCCGATGTCCTCGATCATCGCCCATCCCGACGTCAAGCGCATGCTCATGACCATGAAGGCGCTGACGCTGAGCGCGCGCGCCGTCTGCTATCTCACCGCCGGCGTGATCGATCGTTCGCGCCGTGCGAAAGACCCGGCTGCGCGCAAAGCGGCAGCGGAACGCGCCGGCCTGCTGACGCCGATCGCAAAAGCCTATTCCGGCGACATCGGCAATGAAGTGTCCTCGCTCGGCGTGCAGGTGCACGGCGGCATGGGCTTCATCGAGGAGACCGGCGCGGCACAATTCATGCGCGACAGCCGCATCATCGCGATCTACGAGGGCACCAACGGCATCCAGGCGATCGACCTCGTGACGCGCAAGCTCGCCATGAACGGCGGCGGCGTGATGAAGGCCGAGATCGCCGACATGCGGCGGATCGTGGAAGAATTGCGCACGACCAACGATCCCTCCTTCGGCGCCATGGCGAAACGCCTGAACGAAGGCCTCGACGCCTTCGAACGCGCGACGGACTACCTGCTCGAGAAGCTCGGTTCTTCCGTGCAGGACGCGCTTGCGGGCGCGACACCCTATCTGCGCCTGTTCGGGGTGATGCGCGGCGGCTCGACGCTCGGCGCCATGGCGCTCGCCGCCCACAAGGCGCGCGCTGGCGGCGAGACGGACCCGGCGCATGCCGGCCGCATCGCGACGGCGCGGTTCTTCGCGGAGAATATCGTCGTCGGCGCGGACGGGCTGGAAGCGACGATCACGGGCGCTGCGGAATCGGTGCTGTCGGCGGATCTCGCGCTGGCGGGGTGAGGCGCAGCGCCCCACCACAAGTGTCATCCCGGCCGGAGCGAAGCGGAGAGCCGGGACCCAGACCATGCGGACCCAGCTGGGGCCCGGATCGACGGCTGCGCCGTCGTCCGGGATGACAGCTGCATTGGCCCCTAAACCTCCAGCCATTCCTCGCGGACGCGCGTATCGGCAGCAAATTGCGCCGGCGTGCCCTCGAAGACGATGCGGCCGTGGCCCATCACATACAATCGCCGGCTGATCTTCAGCGCGATCGTCAGCTTCTGCTCGACCAGCAGGATGGAAATGCCGCGCTCGGCGATCTCGCCCAGCATCTTGGCGACGAGTTCGACCATCATCGGCGCGAGACCTTCGGTCGGCTCGTCGATCATCACGAGATCGGGATCGCCCATCAGCGTGCGGCACATGGTCAGCATCTGCTGCTCGCCGCCCGACAGGACGCCCGCCGCCGTATCCGCGCGTTCCTCGAGCCGGGGGAACAGCGCAAACATGTCGCTCATCGCCCAGCGGCCGGTCTGGCGCGCGGACTTCTGGCCGAGCAGCAGGTTCTGCCGCACGGTCAGCGTCGGGAAGATGTCGCGATTCTCGGGCACATAACCGAGGCCGAGCCGCGCGATCTGGTGCGGCTTCATTCCCGCGATTTCGCGGCCCTTGAAGCGGATCGAACCCTGCGGCGGCACGTCGCCCATGATCGCCTTGATCGTGGTCGAGCGCCCGACGCCGTTGCGGCCGAGCAGCGAGACGATCTCGCCCTCCTCCACATGGAAGTCGACGCCCTGCAGAATGTGGCTCTTGCCGTAATAGGCGTTGAGGCCGGAGACTTCGAGGAGGGCCGCCATCAGTGCGCCTCCTCGCCAAGATAGGCCTCGCGCACGGCCTTGTTGCCGCGGATTTCCGTCGGCGTGCCCGTAGCGATGATCTGCCCGTAGACGAGAACCGAAATGCGGTCGGCCAGACCGAACACCACGCTCATATCGTGTTCCACCATCACGAGCGTGCGCCCTTCCGACACCTTGCGGATCAGCGCCACCGCCTGTTCCGTCTCCGTATTGCTCATGCCCGCAGTCGGCTCGTCGAGCATGATGACATCGGCGCCGCCGGCGATCGTGATGCCGATCTCCAGCGCGCGCTGTTCGGCATAGGTGAGAATGCCGGCGGGCGTCTCGCGCCGCGCGGTCAGGCCGATCAGCTCCAGCACTTCTTCCGCGCGCGCATTCGCGTCACGCAGGCGATCGACGAAGCGCCAGAACGAATATTTGTAGCCGAGCGACCAGAGCACGCCGCAGCGGATGTTCTCGAACACGCTGAGCTTCGGAAAGATATTGGTGACCTGGAACGAACGCGACAGGCCGCGCCGGTTGATCTCGTAAGGCGCGAGCCCGGTGATCTCCTGCCCCTTCAGCTCGATCGAGCCCGACGTCACGCCGATACGGCCGCTGATGAGGTGGAACATCGTCGACTTGCCGGCGCCGTTCGGTCCGATGATCGCATGGCGCTCGCCCTGCGTGATCTCGAGGTCGAGGCCGCGGATGATCGCGGTCGGCCCGAAATTCTTGCGGACGTCCTTGATGGAGAGAGCGGCGCTCATGCCTGCTTCCCTTCCGCCTGCGCCTGTCCCCAGGCGTCGTCGATGCGTGGCCACACGAGTTTGAGGCCAAGCGCGCCGCCGAAGAACAACGCCAGCGCGACGATCCATGGAATGGGCGTCGCGGCGTCGAAGGCGATCTTGAACAGATGCATTTTCGCGCCGTCGCTGGCGGCTTCCACCAGCATGTGATGCGCCATCTCGATCAGCGAGATCATGCCGAGCACCAGTGCAACCAGCGGCACGGACGCCATCAGATAGGACGGCACGAGCTTGAAGATGCGGCCGTTGCGCAGCAACGGCTGGTGCAGCGACAGGAAGCCCGCGATGCCGCCGGGCGCGAACATCACGACGAGAATGAACAGCAGGCCGAAATAGAGCATCCACGCCTTGGTGATGTCCGACAGCGAAATCTGCAGGAAGGTGATGAGCATAGCGCCAAGGATCGGCCCGAAGAAATGGCCGATGCCGCCGACGAAGGTCATGAGCAGCACCTGCCCCGACGTGCCCGCGCCGATGGCCTGGCTGTTCATCAATTCGAAATTGATCGCCGCCAGCGCGCCAGCGACGCCCGCGAACATGGCGGACAGCGTGAAGGCCTGGAAGCGCACGCGCTGCGTCGAATAGCCGACGAATTCGGCGCGCTCGGGATTGTCACGCACGGCGTTGCACATGCGCCCGAACGGCGTGCGGGTGAGCATGTACATCAGCGCCACGCAGATGAAGCACCAGATGGCGATGAGATAATAGACCTGTATCTGCGGTCCGAATTTGTAGCCGAGAAATGGCGAGAGCTTCACGCGGTTGGTGGCGATGCCATCCTCGCCGCCGAAGAAGGACCGCTGGATGCCGGCAAGCGCCGCGACGAGTTCGCCGAGGCCGAGCGAGATCATCGAGAAGACCGTACCGGCGCGCCGCGTGGAGACAGCGCCGAACAGCGCGCCGAAGAACAGGCCCGCCGCCGCGCCGATCAGAGGGATCGCCGGCAGGGGAACGCCGAACTTGTTGCGCGCGATGTAGTTCATCGCATGCGCGGCGCAGAAGCCGCCGAGCCCGTAATAGACGGCGTGGCCAAAAGAGAGCAGCCCGGTCTGGCCGAGCAGCATGTTGTAGGAGAGCGCGAAGATGATCATCACGCCCATGAGGCTCATCATGGTGAGCGCCAGCCCGGACGGAAAGGCGATCGGCGCGAGCGCCAGCGCCAGCGCGAACAGCGCGAAAGCGATGAGAGTGCGGATTGTCTCGCTCAATTCTCGCGGTTCCCGAACAGGCCGGTCGGCTTGAAGATCAGCACGAACACGAGCATGAGATAGGGCAGCAGCGGCGCGATCTGCGCCAACGTGACAATGCCCAGTTCGCCGAAGATGGCGCTGGCGGCGGACGGGCCGATGACATCCGCCAGCGAACCGTTGATGGCGACGGCGAATGTCTGCACGAGCCCGATCAGCAGCGAGGCGACAAAGGCGCCGCCAAGCGACCCGAGCCCGCCGACGACGATGACGACGAACAATATGGGCCCGAGCAGGCCGGCCATCGCGGGCTGCGTGACAAGCGCCGGACCCGCGATCACGCCGGCAAGGCCCGCGAGCGCGGCGCCGACGCCGAACACCGCCATGAACACGGTCGGGACGTCATGCCCGAGCATCGCAACCATATTGGGATGGGTGAGCGCGGCCTGGATGATCAGGCCGACGCGCGTGCGCTTGAGGACCAGGATCAGGAAGGCGAACATGGCTATAGCGGTCGCCAGCATGAACATGCGGTAGGCCGGATAGGTCGTGTCGAACAGCCGGAAGGCGACGAAGTCGAGCGACGGCGGCACGCGATAGTCCACGGGCAGCTTGCCCCAGACCATGTTGACGACTTCCTCGATGACGAAGGCCAGGCCAAACGTGAAGAGCAGTTCGGCGACATGGCCGAACTTGTGCACGCGGCGCAATCCATAGCGCTCGATCAGCGCGCCGACGACGCCGACGAGCAGCGGCGCGACGATGAAGCCCGGCCAGAAGCCGATGCGCCGCGAAATCTCGAAACCGAAATAGGCGCCGATCATGTAGAAGGACGCATGCGCGAAATTCAGCACGCCCATCATCGAGAAGATGAGGGTCAGGCCGCTCGCCATCATGAACAGCAGCATGCCGTAGAGCACGCCGTTCAGGGTCGAGAAGGTGATGAGCTGGAGCATTCAGGAGCAGCCATGTGGCGGGCATACCCTCTCCCCGCTTGCGGGGAGAGGGAAGGGTGAGGGGGCAAACGACTGGTATGGATAGAGCGGCCCTGCCCCTCATCCTCGAACCGAAGTCGGCAACAGCCGACTTCGTATTGACGCGTCGCGCCGCCTTCTCCCCGTAAACGGGGAAAGGGTGCCGGCCTTACGGCCGTTCCATCTTGCAGGTCGTGGGAACGTTCGTGTCCGCGGCCGCAATCTTGGCGTGCTGTTTCCAGCCCCAGCCCGTCTTCTCCTCGTCGAACTTGGCGCCGGGGTCGAGCGGACCGAAGGAACGGACGTACATGTCCTGGAAGAACTGATGGTCGTCCTTGCGCATCGTACCCTGGCCGCCGTCGAACACGTCGGCGGTCATGCCTTCGAGCTTGACGGCCACCGCTTTCGGATCGAGCGAATTGGCTTCCTTCACGGCCTTGGCGAACATACGCATCTGGTTGACGGCGCGCGGATACCACAGCGTCACGCCGAACTTGCCGCGGAACTCTTCTTCCGTTTTTTGCGCAGCTTCGATGGCGGTGTTCGGATTGCCTTCGACGATATCGAACACCTTGTGCTGCAGGCCGGTCTGCTTGATGGCCGTCGGACCACCCGCGCCACCAGCGTAATAGGTATAGAAATTCGCCTGCAGGCCCGCGTCGGCGGCAGCCTTCAGCAGCAGCGCCATATCCTGTCCCCAGTTGCCGGTGATGACAGTGTCCGCGCCGGACGCCTTGATCTTGGCGACATAGGGCGCGAAGTCGGTGATCTTCAGCAGCGGATGCAGTTCGTCGCCGACGATCTCGACGTCAGGACGCTTGGCCTTCAGCATTTCGGCGGCGAGCTTCTTCACGCCCTGACCGAAGGAATAATCCTGGTTGATCAGGTAAACCTTCTTCACACCGGGTTGCGACTTCAGATAATTCGTGACCGCCGCCATCTTGATCGAGGAATTGGCGTCCCAGCGGAAGTGCCAGAACGAGCACTTGTCGTTGGTCAGCGCGTCGTCCACCGCGGCATAGTTGAAGTAGAGCACTTCCTTGCCGGGATTGCGCTCGTTGAACTTGGTCACGAAGTCCGACAGCGCGGCGGCGACGGAAGAGCCGTTGCCCTGCGTGATGAAGCGCGCGCCGGCGTCGATCGCCTTTTGCGCCTGCACCACCGCTTCCTGCGGATTGGTCTTGTTGTCGAGCGGGATGATTTCGAGCTTCTTGCCCTGCAAGCCGCCCTGCGCGTTGATCTGGTCGGCGAGCCACTGGAAATGCTTGAGGCCGACTTCGCCGACCGAGGCGCCGCCGCCCGACAGCGGGTCGATGTAGCCCATCTTGACGGTTTCCTGCGCGCTCGCGGCGCCGGCGATCAGCAGGGCAGCCGCACAGGCGCCCATCATCAACTTCCGCATTTCCCACCCTCTCCTTTTTGGATTTGCGCGGATATTCGGCACAGGTTGTTGAAGTGTCAACCACTTGCCGCCGCGCACCCGCGCGCAGGCTCCGCGGTTGAACGCGCTGGACCCACGCCGATGTCAGGCGCCGGCCGGCGCCCACATCACGTCATTTGCGAATATAATGATTTTATTGCATAGCTGGTTTTCCAGCGATACGCGGTCGCAGATTCGGCGCCGAATGCTTTCGCCGCTCTTTGCCGGTCCGGCAAGACGACATGGACGAACGAATGGCTGCGACAGCCCAGAATGCCGCTGGCAAGAGCGGCCACACGTCAGATGATTTCGCCGTGATGGCCGAAAAGGCGCGCGAGGCGAGCGACTTTTTGAAGGCGCTGTCGCACGAATCGCGACTGCTTCTGCTCTGCGCCCTGTCGGAAGGCGAATGCTCTGTCGGCGAACTCGAGGGTTTGCTCGGCGAGCGACAGTCGACCGTTTCGCAGCAACTGGCGCGCCTGCGGCTCGACCGGCTCGTGTCGACGCGCCGCGACGGCAAGACGATTTATTATTCGCTCGCCGACGAGAACGTGCGCGCCATTCTTGAAGCGCTGCGCAAGGCCTTCTGCGAGCCCGCCCTCAAGGGCGAGGGCAAGCCGAAAGGCAAAACCGCGCGGCGATAACGCCGCACGCCCCTGCGGACCTCAGTTGACGACGATGCGCGGCGCAGGCCGCGCGCCGGCCGCGCCTGCGGTCAGCGTCTCCCAGGCCTTCTGCGCAATATCGATATAGGCCTTGGCCTGCGGGCTGTCGGGCGCGCTGGCGACGACCGGCACGCCTGCATCCGATGTCTCGCGGATCGACATGTGCAGCGGCGCTTCGCCTAGGAAGGGCACGCCGAGCTTTTGCGCCTCCAGCCGCGCCCCGCCGTGCGAAAACACGTCCGAGCGGCCGCCGCAATGCGGGCACAGGAAATAGCTCATGTTCTCGACCACGCCGATCAGTGGCACGTGCACCTGCTGGAACATGGCGATGCCGCGCCGCGCGTCGATCAGCGCGAGATCCTGCGGCGTCGAGACGATGATGGCGCCGGCCAGCGGCACGGTCTGGGCGAGCGTCAGCTGCGCGTCGCCGGTGCCGGGCGGCATGTCGACCACCAGCACGTCGAGATCGCCCCATTCGACATCTTCGAGCAGCTGCTTGATGGCGGACATGACCATCGGACCGCGCCACACGATCGGCTGCTCGTCCTGCACGAGGAAGCCGATCGACATGACCTTCACGCCAAAACTCTCCTTCGGGACCAGCTTGCCGCTGTCGGCCGTTTCCGGCTTGCCCTTGATGCCGAACAGGCGCGGCATGGACGGGCCGTAGACGTCGGCGTCGAGCACGCCGACCTTGAGGCCCTGGCGCTTGAAGGCGAGCGCGACATTGGCCGATGTCGTCGACTTGCCGACGCCGCCCTTGCCCGAGGCGACCGCGATGATCTTGCCGATCCGCGCAGCGGCGCCAGAGGCCTGCGGCTTGGGCTGGCCATGGCCATGACTGTGCCCGTGGCCGGACGTGCGCACCGGCTGCGGCTTCTGCGCGCCCGCCTCGCCCTCGGCCGTCAGCGTCACATAGGCGGCGACCACGCCCGGCAGCTTCTTGATGACGGATTCCACCCGCCCGCGCATCGGCTCCAGCGCCTGCACCTTGCCGGGCTCGACATTGATGGACACGAAGACCTTGTCGTCGCGCACGCTGACGCCGCCCAGCGCGCCGGATTGCGCGAGCGTCTTGGCGGCGTCCGGCCCCGGTAGGTCCGCGATCGCCGCCAGAACCTGTTGCTGCGTGACACTCATTTGCTGCCCTCTTTCGTTTCCCCGCCGGCGGCTTCGCGCCAGCGCCAGTCCAGTTTTTCCCGCAGGGTCACGACCGTGCCCACGATGACGATGGTCGGCCCGCGCAGGCCCGCCGCGCGCGCCTTGCCCGCGAGATCGGCCAGCGTGCCGACGACGACACGCTGGTTCGGCCGCGTGCCGTTGTCGACGATGGCCGCCGGCAGGTCCGGCGCGGCGCCATGCGCGACAAAGGCCGCCATCAGCTCCTCTATATGGCTCAGTCCCATGTAGACGGCCACTGTCTGGCCGGGACGGATTACTTTCGACCAGTCGAGATCGATCGGGCCATGCCTGCTGTGCGCGGTCACGAACAGGCAGGCCTGTGCATGATCGCGGTGGGTCAGCGGAATGCCCGAATAGGCCGAGCAGCCGATGGCGGCGGTCACGCCGGGGCAGACCTGGAAGGGAATGCGGTTTTCGGCGAGACGTTCGATCTCCTCGCCGCCGCGCCCGAAGATGAAGGGGTCGCCGCCTTTCAGCCGCAGCACGCGCTTGCCTTCTCGCGCCAGACGGATCAGCAGGTCGGTGATCTCTTCCTGCGGCACCGGATGGTCCTTGGGGCGCTTGCCGACATAGATGCGCTCGGCCTCCCGCCGCGCGAGATCGACGATGGCGGGATCGACCAGGCGGTCGTAGAGCACGACATCGGCCTTCTGCATCAGCCGCAACGCGCGGAAAGTCAGCAGGTCCGGATCGCCCGGCCCCGCGCCGACCAGATAGACCTCGCCGCGCGGCGCGGGTTCATGGCCCGCTGCGATCGCATCGATCTCGGCGGCAAGCGCCTGTTGCGCGCGAGAACCGTCGCCGGCCAGCGCCATTTCGCCGATCGGGCCTTCCAGCGTCCGCTCCCAGAAGCGGCGCCGCCCCGATGTATCGGACAGGACGGCATTGAGCCGGGAACGCGCGGTGCGGATGAAATCGGCCAGCTGGCCATAGGCCGCCGGAATGGTGGTCTCCAGCCGCGCCTTCAGCATCCGCCCGAGGATGGGCGAGGCGCCGCCGGTGGAAATGGCGACGACGACCGGGCTGCGGTCGACGATCGAGGGCAGGATGAAGTCGCAGAGATCTGGCGCGTTCGCGACATTGACCAGAGCGCCAGCCGCGCGGGCGAAACCCTGGGCGGCGCGGTCTTGCGCGGAATCATCGGCGGCGACGATGCAGACGCTCATGCCGTCAAGGTCGCCCGCGCCATCGGGCCAGCGGGCGATGCGCCCGAATGTGTATTTCTCAGCCAGCGGCGCGAACTCCGGCCCGAGCGCGGGGGCGAAGATTCTGACCTCGGCGCCTGCGCGCAGCAGCAGCTCGGCGCGGCGAGCGGCCGCCAGCCCGCCGCCGATCACGGCCGCCTTTTTGCCCCGCAAGGCAAGGAATATCGGCAGATGCTCCATGCTTTGCCCGCTCGGCCCGATCCTGCGCCCGCTCCGGCCCCGGCAGGGAGAAAAGGCTGTGCGCGGCTTAAAACATGATATGGGAGTGCGCAATCGCAGACTGCCGGCGGCCACATGAGCCGCCAGGCGCCTGCAGCCGGGCACGGACCGGCTGCGGCAAGACAATTGAAGGGGTTAGCCGGACGTGGCCGACAAGACGCTTGATGTGAAGGGCCTGAACTGCCCGATGCCGATTTTGCGCGCGAAGAAGACACTGAAGGACATGGCCAGGGGCGGCACGCTGGAAGTGCTGGCGACCGACCCCGGCTCGGTCGACGACTTTCCGGCCTTCTGCAAATCGCTCGGCGACGAACTCGTGGAAACGAGCGCCGACGGCGGCGTCTACCGCTTCCTGATCCGCAAGGGCTGAAACTCAGCGCGCGGGTTCGAGCTTTTCCAGCAGCCTGTCGAGATAGCCGTAGAAGAAGGCCTCATCGCTGAAGCCCTCGATGCGACCGATCTCCTTGCCCGCCTGCACGAGCACGAAGGTTGGCGTGTAGACGACCGGGCCGACCGCCTTCAAATCCTCCGGCAGAGGCTTGGCGACATCGACGCGCCGCAGCGCTGCGCGCCTGCCCTCATCCGTCCGGTCATAGGCTGGCGCGATCTCCGCATTCCAGCGCGCGCACCATACACAGCCTGCACGCTCGAACATGACGAGTTCGGCGGCGCGCGCGACTGGCGCGCCGAGTGCGAGGACTGCAAGAAGGCACAGGCTGAAGAGCCGTCTGGACATGGCGTGTGCCTAGCACGCGCGCATGACTCTCGCCAGCTATGCAGCGCCGCGCGCAGGCCCTGCGGCGCACGCGCATTGCAGCCCGGCGGCGGACGGATAGACTTCGCGCCAAAGCAGATCGGGAGGAACATATGAGCGGCAAGGTTCTGGTCGCCGGCGTCGGCATGATCCCATTTTCCAAGCCGGGCGCAGGCCCGGCCTACAACGAGATGGGCGCCGAATCCGCCCGCCGCGCGCTCAATGACGCCGGCATCGCCTACGATTCCGTGCAGCAGGCCTATGCCGGCTACGTCTATGCCGATTCCACCGCTGGCCAGCGTGCGCTCTATCCGCTGGGCATGACCGGCATTCCGATCGTCAATGTCAACAACAATTGCTCGACCGGTTCGACCGCGCTCTATCTCGCGCGCCAGGCTGTCGAGTCCGGCGCGACCGATTGCGCGCTGGTGCTGGGCTTCGAGCAGATGAAACCCGGCGCGCTCGGCGCCGTCTTCAACGACCGCCCCAGCCCGTTCGAGGAATTCGACCGCGCCGCGGACGACCTTGTCGATGCGCAGGACGTGCCGCTGGCGCTGCGCTATTTCGGCGGCGCAGGCCTCGCGCACATGCAGAAATACGGCACGAAGCTCGACGCCTTCGCCAAAGTGCGCGCCAAGGCGAGCCGCCACGCGGCAAAAAACCCGCTCGCCATTTTCCGCAAGGAAGTGAGCTACGAGGACGTGCTGCGCGACCAGGTGATCTGGCCCGGCGTGATGACGCGCCTGATGGCCTGCCCGCCGACCTGCGGCGCGGCGGCAGCAATCCTCGTTTCCGAGAGCTTTGCAAAGAAACATGGCCTGCGCACGGACGTGAAGATCGCCGCGCAGGAGATGACGACTGATTTCCCCTCCACCTTCGAGTCGCACGACATGATGCGCGTCGTCGGCTACGACATGGCGAAGGAAGCTGCCCGCCGCATCTATGCGAAGGCGGGCGTGAGCGCGGATGATCTCGACGTCGTCGAGCTGCACGATTGCTTCGCGCATAACGAGCTAATCACCTACGAGGCGCTGGGCCTGTGCAAGGAAGGCGGCGCGCAGGAATTCATCGACGCCGGCGACAATACCTATGGCGGCAAGGTGGTGACCAACCCCTCGGGCGGCCTGCTATCGAAGGGCCATCCGCTCGGCGCCACCGGCCTCGCGCAATGCTACGAGCTGACGCGGCAATTGCGCGGCACGGCGGACGCGACGCAGGTCGAGGGCGCGCAGCTGGCGCTGCAGCACAATCTGGGGCTCGGCGGCGCGTGTGTGGTGACGCTTTACGAGAAGAATTGATCGTCGTTGCCGACGAAGGTCGCGTCACCGCGAGACAAGTCCCCTCCCCCCTTGCGGGGGAGGGTTAGGGTGGGGGGTCGCGCAATGATGCGACATTGGCGCGATTGCAAATGCGATAATCTCGCAGCATTGCGCGACCCCCTCCCCCGCCCCTCCCCACAAGGGGGAGGGGAGAAGGGCTGGCACTACGCCCGCAGCGCCCGCAGCACGAAATCCACCATCTCGTCCACGCTCGGAACCGGCTTGTCCTGGCACTCCACCATCAGGCGCGGATGGCAGTAACAGATGGTAGACGACTGGATCAGCGCCGCGCCCTTTTCCGGGTCGATCGGCGCGAACTCGCCTGACGCCACGCCCTCGGCGACGAGGCGGCCCATGAGCATGCGCATCGTCTGCACATAGTCGAGCACGATCGGCCAATCCTCGTTGAGCGCGACCTCGACCATTTCGTGCAGCTTGCGCTCGCCCACGAAGCGCTCGGCGTTCATCGTCTGGTTATTGCGGATCAGCGCGCGCAGCCGCTCGCTCGCCGTACCTGGGCCATCGAGAATGGCGTTCGAGGCGCTGATGATGGAGCTCAGCAAATGCAGCGCGACGGCGCCGTTTATCTCCGCCTTCGAGCCGAAGAAGCGATAGACATTGGCCGGCGACATGCGCAATTCGCGCGCAATGTCGGCGACGGTTGTCTTCTGGAAGCCGATCTCGCGGAATAGTTTCTCCGCCGTCTCGACGATGCGCGTGCGCGTCTCGACTTCTTTCGACGCAATCGTGTCCGCCTGCATCATTCCGCTGGCGCTCCCACCAGACCGACGTCTGTCGGCGCTTCCCCCGTCGTGCGCGCCGCCTGCGGCGCATGCGCGCCGAGCGACTTGCGGAACCATAGCGCATAGAGCGCGGGAAGGAAGAGCAGCGTGAGGAAGGTGGCGACGAACAGACCGCCCATGATCACGATGGCCATTGGCCCCCAGAATGTGGAGCGCGACAGCGGGATCATGGCAAGGATGGCCGCCAGCGCCGTCAGCACGACCGGCCGGGCGCGCCGTACCGCAGATTCGATGATGGCGTCGCGGGTGGACATGCCGCGCTCCAGATCCTGCCGCACCTGGTCGACCAAGATAATCGAATTACGCATGTCCATGCCGGCCAGCGCGATCAGCCCGAGCAGCGCCACGAAGCCGAAGGGCGCGCCGGAAATGTTGAGCGCCAGCGACGAGCCGATGACGCCGAGCGGCGCGCTCAGCATCACCAGCCACAGACGCGTGAAGTTCTGCAGCTGGAACATCACGATCGCCAGCATCACGAACAGCATCAGCGGCGCGACGGACGCGATGGCCGCATTGGCCTTGGTCGCTTCCTCGACCGCGCCGCCCATTTCGATGCGATAGCCCGGCGGCAGTTGCGCGCGCAATTCCGCAAGCCGCGGCCAGATGCGCGTGGAGACATCCGGCGGCTGCATGCCGTCGATCACGTCCGCGCGCACCGTCATCGACGTGTCGCGGCTGCGCCGCCACAGGATGGCGTCTTCGTGCTCGTAGACGATCTTGGCGACCTGCGAGACCGGCACCGATGCGCCGCTACGCGTGGTGACAGAGAGATCGCCGATATGGCCGAGATCGGCGCGCTCGGACCTCACCGCGCGGGCGACGACATCGACCTTCTCGACGCCGTCGCGCACGGTCGTGACCGTCGCGCCGGAGATCAGCATCTGCATGGAATTGGCGAGATCCTGCGGCGTCAGGCCGAGCGCCCGCGCGCGATCCTGATCGAGCACGAGCCGCACGGAAGGCGTGCGCTCGTTCCAGTCGAGATGCGGATCGCGGACGCCGGGATCGGCGCGCATGATCTCGCGAACGCGATAGGCGATGTCGCGCACTTCCTGCGTATCCGGACCCATCACGCGGAACTGCACGGGAAATCCGACCGGCGGGCCGAATGCGAAACGATCGACGCGGACGCGCGCTTCCGACAGCGCGCCCTCGGCGAGCGCTGCCTCGAGCCTCTTTTTCACGCGTTCGCGGCCCCGCACATCCTTGGTGAAAACGACGATTTCCGCGAAGGCCTCGTTCGGCAGTTGCGGGTTGAGGCCAAGCCAGAAGCGCGGCGAGCCCTGTCCGATATAGGTCGAGACATGCGCAATGTCGGGATCGCCGGCCAGCATCTTCTCGGCTTTCTCCGCCGTCTTCTGCGTGACGCCGATCGCCGTGCCCTCGGGCATGCGCATCTGGAAGAAGAGTTCCGTGCGATCCGAAATCGGAAAGAATTGCTTCGGCACATGCGTATAGCCGAGCGCGGCCACCACCATGAGACCGACGACGACCGAGACGACCTTGATGCGATTGTCGACCGACCATGTGATCAGGCTGCGCAGCGCGCGATAGGAGCGCGTGTGGTAGATCGCTTCTTCGTCATGCGCGTGCTTGCCAGAAAAATTCGGCAAGAGCTTCACGCCGAGATACGGCGTGAATACGACCGCCACGAACCACGACGCGATCAGCGCGATCGCCACCACCCAGAAGATGCCGCCGGCATATTCGCCCGACGTGGAGGGCGCAAAGCCCACGGGCAGGAAGGCCGCCGCTGTCACCAGCGTGCCGGTCAGCATCGGAAAGGCGGTCGACTCCCACGCGAAAGTCGCCGCCTTCATGCGGTCGACCCCCTGCTCCATCTTCACCACCATCGACTCGACGGCGATGATGGCGTCGTCGACCAGCAGGCCGAGCGCGATAATGAGCGCGCCGAGCGTGATGCGCTGCAGGTCGAGCCCCATGATGTTCATGACGACGAACACGACCGACAGCACCAGCGGCACGGACAGCGCCACGACAATGCCGGTCCGGAAGCCGAGCGACAGGAAGCTGACGAGCAGCACGATCACCAGCGCCTCAATGAAGGAACGCGTGAACTCGCCGACCGCATGTTCGACGACATTGGGCTGATCGGCGATCTGCGTGAACTCGATCCCGACAGGAGTCGCGGCGCGCGCTTCGGCCATCACAGCCTTGAGCGTCTCGCCAAGCGTGAGAATATTGCCGCCGCGCGCCATCACGACGCCGATCGCCAGCGCCGGCTTGCCGCCATAGCGCACGAGAAAATCGGGCGGATCCTTGAACCCGGACGTGACTTCCGCGACATCGCCCAGCCTGAACACGCGGCCGCCTGCCTCGACTGGCGTTTCCGCGACAGCAGCCGCGCCCGAGAGCGCGCCGGAAATGCGCACGGGGATGCGGTTGGCCTGCGTCTCGAAGACGCCGGACGCCGCAACGGCATTCTGCTTGGCGAGAGAATCGAAGATCGCCTGCGGCGTCACGCCGAGATTGGCGAGCCTGGCCTGGCTGAATTCGACGAAGATGCGCTGGTCCTGCGCGCCGTAGAGATTGACCTTCACGACATCGGGCGCCTTCAGCAGCCGCTGGCGCAGGCCCTCGGCGACGGCTTTCAGCTGCGCATAATTCGCGCCGTCGCCGGTGATCATGTACTGCACGGAATCGACATCGCCGAATTCGTCGTTGACATCAGGACCGATCAGATTGGCCGGCAAGTCGGCGCGGATGTCGTTCAGCTTCTTGCGCATCAGATAGAACAGCCACGGCACCTGCGAAGGCGGCGTCGTGTCCTTGAACGCAACCTGCAGCGCCGTGAAGGAAGGCTTGGTATAGGTCTGCACGCGATCGAAATACGGCAGTTCCTGCAGCTTCTTCTCGATGCGGTCGGCAACCTGGTCCTGCATCTCGCGCGCGCTGGCGCCCGGCCAGACCGCCGTGATGTTAGCGTTCTTGATCGTGAAGCTCGGGTCTTCCGCGCGGCCGAGCTTCATGTAGGAGAAGGCGCCGGCAACCAGCGTTGCGATGATGAGGAAGAGCGTCAGCGCCTGATGGGTGACGGCCCATTCCGAGAGATTGAGACGACGCATGGCGGCCTCAGAACGCGAGCTGCGTAATCGGGCGAACCTTTTCGCCGGGGCTGAGCTTCTGCACGCCAAGCGTGACGACGCGCTCGCCATCCGAAACGCCCGAAAGCACCAGGGCCTCGGCGCCTTCGTAGCGCAGCACGACGACCGGCTTCAGCGCGGTCACGCCATCCGCGCCGACGGTCCACAGCGAGGGTCCCCTGCCCTGATCGAACAGTGCGGCGGACGGCACGCGCGCGATTTTTTCAGCCGAAGGCGCCGCGATGGTCAACGTCGCGCTCATGCCGAGCGACACCTTGTCGTCGGCGTCAGGCAGCGAGAAGCGCGCGGCGAAGGTGCGCGTCGCGCTCTCGGCCATCGGGCTAAGTTCCCGCAGCGTCGCGTGATAAGTCTTGTTGGGATCGGACCACAGCGACAAGGTCGCTGCACCCTCGCGGGCGCGGGACACGAAGGATTCCGGCAATGCGACGGAGGCTTCCTTCTCGCCCTTGCGCGCGACGCGGATCGCCGGCTGGCCGGCCGCGACCACCTGGCCGGGCTCGATCAGCGCCGCCGTGACGACGCCGTCTGAATCGGCGCGCAATGTCGCGTAGTCCAGCGCATTGGTCGCAAGTTCCACCGCGCGCTGCGCACGGCGATTGCGCCCGCGCGCTTCTTCGGCGGCGGCGCGCTGGCGGTCGTACACGGCGCGCGCGGTCCAGCCCTTGGCGAGTAGATCGGCGCCGCGCTTCTCATCGGCGGAAGTCTGTTCCATCGCGACCCGGGACGCAGCAAGCTCGGCCTCGGCCTGTTCCTTCTGCAGCTTGAGATCGGCTTCATCCAGCCGCGCCAGCGGCTCGCCCGCCTTCACCTGACGCCCTGCTTCGACTAGTCGCACGGCGACCTTGCCGGCGACCCGGAATCCCTGGTCGGCCTCTACACGCGGCTTGATCGTCGCCATGAAGGTGCGATCGGGCTGCTCCGGCGCGAATTTGATTGTCGTCGTCATCACCGGCCGTCCGGCCAAGAGCGCCGTCCGCGCCGCCTCCGCAACCGGGGCCTGGCCGTGGGCGACGAGCGCCGCAGCGCCGCCGACGCCAGCGAGAAGGCCGATGAGGATCAGTGCATTACGCGTCTTCGTGCCAAGACGTGGCATGGGCGGCTCCTGTGTCGCCGCCGAATATGAAATAAGAACTGATAAAAATCAATAATCGTCAGTCTTCACATTTTCGTGCATGCGGCCGGCGGCTCCAACGCCGCCGGCCGCTGTCCTTAATTGCCCTCGAACACCGGCTTGCCCTTGGCCACAAAAGCCCGGTAAGCCCGGCCGTAATCCCGCGTCTGCATGCAGATCGCCTGCGCCTGCGCCTCCGCCTCGATCGCGGAATCGACATCCATCGCCCATTCCTGGTGCAGGCAGGTCTTGGTCATGGCATTGGCGAAAGTCGGCCCGGCCGCAATCTCCTTGGCCAGCGCGAGCGCGTCGGCCAGCACCGCCTCGGGCGCAACGAGGCGATTGAAGAAGCCCCATTTGTCGCCCTCTTCCGCCGTCATCGCGCGGCCCGTGTAGAGCAATTCTGACGCCCGCCCCTGGCCGATGATGCGCGGCAGGATCGCGCAGGCGCCCATGTCGGCGCCGGCAAGGCCGACACGCACGAACAGGAACGCCGTCTTCGCACGAGGCGTGCCGAGCCGCATGTCGGACGCCATGGCGATGATCGCGCCCGCGCCGGCGCAGATGCCGTCGATGGCGGATATCACCGGCTGCGGGCAATGGCGCATCGCCTTCACCAGATCGCCGGTCATGCGCGTGAAGGCGAGCAGGCCCGCCATATCGTCGGCCTCCTGCATCCGCACCAGCGGGCCGATGATCTCGTGCACGTCGCCGCCCGAGCAGAAATTGCCGCCGGCGCCGGTCACGACCACAGCCTTCACATCGTCCGCATGGCTCAGGTTGCGGAAGAGATCGCGAAGCTCGCCGTAGCTTTCGAAGGTCAGCGGGTTCTTCCGCTCGGGCCGGTTGAGCGTGATGACGCCGACCTTGTCGGCGACCTCCCATTTGAAATGCGTTGCGACGTAATCTGCTGCCTTGAAGCTTTTCACTTGGCGACTCCCTTGGGCTTTTCTTTCGATATCGGTTCCGGCGCGCCTGCCTCAGCATCCTGCAATCGCGCGGCTATGTCAGCCTTCTGGCGACCCAGCATTTCGAACATGGCGGCTTTCTCTGGCGCCGAGAGGCCTGCGAACATGTCGGCGATCCAGGCTTCGTTGGCTTTCGCCGCCGCGCCGAACAGCTTGCGTCCTTTCACCGTCATCACGGCGAGACTCGCGCGCCGGTTGGTCGGATCGGGCAGGCGCTCCACCAGACCTTCCGCGACGAGTTCGTCGACCAGGCCCGTGATATTGCCGGTTGTCACCATCAGGCGCTTCGACAATTCGCCCATGCGCATGCCATCCGTGCGCCCGTCGAGTTGCGCCAGCAGATCGAACCGCGACAGGCTCATGCCGAATTTTTCACGCAAGCGGCGGCGAACTTCGTTGTTGATGAGCTTGTGAATCGTGAGGATGCGCAGCCACAGCCGCAAGTCGCCGGCGCGCGCGCGGGCGCCCGACGCTTCCAGCCCGCGCGTTTCCATGTCGCTGCCCGCGACGATCTCGATGCGCGCCGCGCCTCTCGCAGATTTTGCCATCAGGCCGGCGTCCATTCCGGCGGTACAAGGCGCCGCTTGCCGTCGGCCGTCAGCTTCACGCCGGGCGACTTGACGTCGATCTTGTCCCACAGCTGGCAGGTGACCGCCTTGTGCTTCTGGTCGAGCCCTTCGCAATAATTGGTGAACTCACACAACCGCACCTGCGCACCGGCGCCGCGCGAAAGCTTGAGCGTCCAGTCGGGATCGGCGAGCGATTGCCGCGCCGAGCCCACGATGTCGCACACGCTGTCTGCGAGCATCTTTTCCGCCATGTCGAAATTATGCACGCCGCCCGTGCAGACGACAGGCGTTTCGAAACCTGCGTCGCGCACCGCACGGCGGATCGCAGCTGTCGCCTTCACATTGCGGCCGAACGGGCCCTGCTCGTCGGAAATATATTGCGGCATGCATTCATAGCCGCTCGGCCCCGTATAGGGGTACGCCGCTTGCCCCACGCCCGGCTGCTTGGCGTCGTCGAACTTGCCGCCGCGCGAGGTCGAGAGAAAATCGAGACCGGCGCGCGCGAATTGAACGCCGAAGAAAGCTGCGTCCTCCGCCGTACTGCCGCCCTCGATGCATTCTTCCGCAAGAAAGCGGCAACCCAACGTGTAGTCCGCGCCGACCTTCTCGCGCACGGCGGCGATCACCTCCAGCGGCAGACGCACGCGACCTTCGAGCGTTCCGCCATAGCCGTCCTCCCGCGTATTCGTGCGCGAGAGGAACGAGGCCATCGTATAGGCGTGTGCGTAATGCAGTTCGACGCCGTCGAAGCCGGCATTTTTCGCGCGCAATGCTGCTGCGGAAAAGAGTCCGGGCAGCATCTGCGGCAGATCGCGAATCTGCGGCAGGTCCACATCCGTCACCCGCTCGCGGTCCCCATAACGCAGCGCTTCCATCTCACGCGGCGACAGGATCGCCGCCAGTTTTTCGTCCGGCAACATGCCGAGTTTTTCACGCACATCGGCATCGCTGATGCCGGGCGCGCCCAATGCAGCGCGATGCGCGTCGGTCACGCGCAGGAATTGCTGGAAGAATTTCGTGCGGTCGGGCCGGCGGCGGATCGACAGGAAATCGATGATCTGGATGAGCAGCTTCGTCTGCCCGCCGCTGGCTTCGCACACGGCCTCGGTCAGCCGCTGCAGCCCCGGCAGAAAGCGGTCATGCCCGATCCGCAGCAGCGGCCCGCTCGGCACGTCGCGGATGCCCGTCGCCTCGATGACGATCGCGCCCGGCCGCCCGCGCGCGAAGCGGCAATACCAGTCGACGACATCGTCCGTCACATAGCCATCGTTCGAGGCGCGCCATGGCACCATGGCCGGCACCCATGTCCGCTGCGCAAGCTCCAGCGCGCCGATCTTCACCGGAGAAAAAAGCCGCGAGGCCGCAGCCTCCGCCGCGCTGGGGGTGCGGCCGGACTTCGGCTCGAACTGGATGCGTTGCGGGGGTCGCCACATGGAGCCGATCCTCATTTTGGATATGATTATCTTAGTTCTAAGATAATTGATCCGTCAACGCCCCTGATCCTCGGCTCTTCATCCTGAGGAGCGATGCAGCGCATCGCGTCTCGAAGGATGGCCAGGCCCACGGCGCCGCACCGGCTATCCTTCGAGACGCCCGCTTCGTGGGCTCCTCAGGATGAAGATTCGAGAACTTATCCACATCCCCACGCGCATTGACCGCTCGCTCGGACAGATATATGCATTTCCATATATCGGAGGCGAGCATGGCCGAACGTTCTTTCGCGCGCGAAGTCGAGGACCTCAGGCTCGGCGACGGAGATACTTTCCGCGGCGAGGGCATTCTCGCCATCACCAAGGCGCTGCTGCAATCCGGCGTCTCCTATGTCGGCGGCTATCCCGGCTCCCCCATCTCGCATCTGATCGACGTGCTCGGCGACGCCCGCGACGTGCTCGACGAACTCGGAATCGTCTTCCAGAGCTCGGCCAACGAGGCCGCCGCCGCCGCCATGCTGTCGGCCTCGGTCATGTATCCGCTGCGCGGCGCGGTGGCCTGGAAGTCGACCGTCGGCACGAATGTCGCGTCCGACGCGCTCGCCAATCTCGCGTCCGGCGGCGTCACCGGCGGCGCCATGATCATCGTCGGCGAGGATTACGGCGAAGGCTCTTCCATCATGCAGGAGCGCACTCACGCCTTCGCGATGAAATCGCAGATCTGGTTGCTCGATCCGCGCCCCGATCACGAATGTATCGTCGACATGATCGAGAAGGGCTTCCAGCTGTCGGAAGCCTCCAACACGCCCGTCATGCTGGAAGTGCGCGTACGCGCCTGCCACATGACCGGCTCGTTCAAGGCCAAGAACAACGTGCGGCCGTCCTTCACGATCAAGGACGCGATGAACAATCCCGTCCGCGATCTCTCGCGCATCGTCCTGCCGCCGGCCGCCTACGAGCAGGAGCGCGAGAAGATCGCCAAGCGCTTTCCTGCCGCAATCGACTTCGTCAAGCAGCACAAGCTCAACGAATTCATGGGGCCGCAGGACGCCAAGGTCGGCATCGTCCTGCAGGGCGGCATGTACAACAACGTCATCCGCGCCCTGCAATATCTGGGCTTGAGCGACGCCTACGGCCGCACCCAGGTGCCGCTCTACGTGATGAACGTGACCTATCCCGTGATCGAGGATGAACTCGAGGCCTTCTGCCGCGACAAGGATCACGTTCTCGTGGTCGAGGAAGGCCAGCCCGAATATATCGAGCAGGCCGTCAACACCGCACTGCGCCGCCGCAGTCTTTCCGCGCGCGTGCGCGGCAAGGACATATTGCCGATGGCCGGCGATTACACGTCGCAGGTCCTGCTCAACGGCCTGCGGACGTTCTTCGACGAGAGCGACCCACGCCTCCTCGGCAATCGTCCGCCAGCGCCGGACCCCGCGCCCATACTCGCGCTGGCCGAAGTGCAGAAGCTGAAGAAAGTCGTGCCGGACCGGCTGCCGGGCCTGTGCACCGGCTGCCCGGAGCGTCCGGTCTTTGCCGCGATGAAACTGGTGGAACAGGATCTCGGCCTGCACCATGTCTCCGCCGACATCGGCTGCCACCTGTTCTCGATCCTGCCGCCTTTCAATATCGGCGCGACGACCATGGGCTTCGGCCTCGGCCCCGCGTCATCGGCCGCCTTCAACGTCAAGGGCGCCAAACGCTCCATTTCGGTGATGGGCGACGGCGGCTTCTGGCACAACGGCCTCACCAGCGGCATCGGCAACGCCGTCTTCAACAAGCACGACGGCGTCTTTCTCATCATCGACAATTTCTACACCTCCGCGACCGGTGGTCAGGACATCCTCTCCTCGCGCGCAACCAGCGACCGCCGCAACACCAACAATTCCATTGTGACGGCGGTCAAGGGCATCGGCGCGCAATGGGTGCGCCAGCTTGACCGCACCTACGACGTGACTGCGCTGCGCGATACGCTGAAGGAGGCGCTGACGACGAAGCAGGAAGGCCCGAAGATCATCGTCGCTTCCTCCGAATGCATGTTGAACAAGCAGCGCCGCGTGCGCCCGCAGATCGACAAGGCCGTACGCGACGGCGCGCGCGTGGTGAAGGAACGCTTCGGCGTCGATGAGGACGTGTGCACCGGCGATCACGCCTGCATGCGCCTGTCAGGCTGCCCCTCGCTGTCAGTGAAGAAACTCGACGATCCCCTGCGCGACGATCCGGTCGCAAGCATCGACAACAGCTGCGTCGGCTGCGGCAATTGCGGCGAGGTGGCGGACGCCGCCATCCTCTGCCCTTCCTTCTTCCGCGCCGACGTCGTGCACAATCCGAGCGCCTTCGACAAATGGCGCCAACGCCTGACATTGAAGTTCATCGGCTGGCTGCAGCAGCGCCGCGAACGTGCGGGAGTTGCGGCATGAAGGACGAGACCGTGCATCTGCCGCTGGCGGCCGGCGGCCCCGCCGCCGAGCGCCCCATCTCCATCGCCATCGTCGCCATGGGCGGCCAAGGCGGCGGCGTGCTCACCGACTGGATCGTGCGTCTCGCCGAAGGCCAGGGCTGGGTGGCGCAGGCGACATCTGTGCCGGGCGTCGCGCAGCGCACCGGCGCCACGCTCTACTACCTCGAATGCATGCCGCCGCAGGATGGCCGCAAGCCGATCCTCTCGCTGATGCCGACACCGGGCGATGTCGATGTCGTCATGGCCGCCGAATTCATGGAGGCCGGCCGCTCGATCCTGCGCGGTCTCGTGACGCCCGACAAGACGACGCTGATCGCCTCAGATCATCGCGCCTTCGCGATCAGCGAGAAGACCGCGCCCGGCGAAGGCATCGCGGATTCGAGCGCCGTCGCGCAGGCGATCGGCGTTGTGGCGAAGCGCGAGATCGTCTTCGACATGAATGCGCTGTCGGTGCAGCACGGCAGCATGATCTCCGCCGCCCTGTTCGGCGCGCTCGCCGCCTCCGGCGCGTTGCCGTTCGATACCGAAAGCTTCCGCGCTCTGCTGCGCCGCGAAAGCAAGGGAAAGAATTCCAGCCTCGCGGCTTTCGAGGCGGCCTTTTCACGCGCAACAGCGCCCGTGCCCGCAACCGTCGCCGAGCCCACAGTGGCCCTGGCGCGCGGCCCTCTGCTCGCCGCGCGCTTTGCAAGCCGCATCGACCGCGAAATTCCGACGCAGTCGCGCGAGATCGCTCGGCTCGGCCTCGTCAAGGTCGTGGATTTCCAGGACGCGGCCTATGCCGACGAATATCTCGACCTGCTCGGTAAACTGCATGCGGCCGATGTTGCTGCGAACGGCGCCGCGCGCGACTTCGCCTTCACGACGGCGGCGGCCAAATATCTCGCCAACGCCATGGCCTATGACGATGTGATCCGCGTCGCCGATCTCAAGACCCGCGCCTCGCGCCGCGCGCGCGTCGAGCGCGAGATCGGCGTGAGCGACAGCCAGGTGCTGCAGACGACCGAATATTTCCATCCGCGCGCGGAAGAGCTGATCGGCATGGCGCCCCGCGCCTGGGCCGACTGGATTCATGCGCGTCCGGCGCTGCGTGGCTGGCTCGACAAACGCGTCAACAAGGGCCGGCGCGTGAAGACCTATTCAGCCCTCGGCTTTGCAACGCTTTACGCGATTTCCGGCCTCAAGTCGCGACGCCGCGCCTCGCATCGCCACGCAATCGAGGTCGCCCATCGCGACGCCTGGATTCTTCGCGCGAGCGACACTGTCGCGCGAAACTACGATCTCGGCGTGGAAGTGCTGAACTGCCGCCGACTCATCAAGGGCTATTCCGACACCCATGCGCGCGGCCTGTCGAAATACGATCGCGTGATGGCGGCGATCCAGCGGCTCGAGCCGCGCGACGACGCCGCCGACTGGGCTAGGCGCCTGCGCGAGGCCGCAATCCGCGACGCGTCCGGAGCAGAACTCGACGGCGCGATCAGGACGATCGAGTCCTTCGCATGACGGCGCTGACGGTCGCGCGCAAGAACAGCGGCGCGTCCGCCGCGCAGCGTGGCGTTCCACCCGCGACGCCGGAAGAATTGCGCGCTTACGTTCCCTATCTCGTCAATCGGCTCTCCAACCGCATCAGCGTCGACCAGAACCGCTTTCTGGCCACCATCGGCCTCAACAATGCGATCCTTCGCACTTTGTCGGTCCTGCACATTTACGAGACGCTGACAGTCAACGAGATTTCAGCGCTCGCCGTCATCGAGCAGTCGAGCGCCAGCCGCACGGTCGACCAGATGCTGGAGACGGGCCTCGTCACCCGCCGCAATGGCGCGCAGGACCAACGCCGCCGCGAGGTTGCGCTGACGAAGGATGGCCTCGCTCTGTTGCGAAAGGTCTGGCCGCAGGTGGCAGAGCGCGCCGAGCTTCTGACCGACGGCATATCGCGCGAGGAGATCGACATCTGCGCGCACGTGCTGTCGCGCATGATCGACAATGTCCGCAAGCACGATCTGTAGATACGAGCTATTGGTCGCTGAATCCGCCGGCGCGCAGATTGCCCTTCAGCCGGTCGAGCAATCCGCTCAGCGCGCGACGCTCCTCCAGTTCCAGCCCGCCCATCATCGCATTCACCCACTGGCCATGCTTTTTGGCCATGCGGCGAAACTTCTTGCGGCCCTCCGCCGTCAGGCACACGATCTGCACACGCCTGTCGAGGCTGGATGTCGCGCGCGTAATGTAGCCCTCTTCCAGAAGCCGGTTCATAATCGGCGTGACATTGCCGGGCGACACCATCAAGCGCTTGGACAATTCCGTCAGCACGAGCCCGCCAGGTTCGCGGTCGAGCTGCGCCAGCATGTCGAAGCGCGGCAGCGTGAAGTCGAACTGCTCACGCAATTGCCGGCGCAGCTCTGCGCTGATCAACGTCGTGCAGGTGAGAAGTTTCAGCCAGGTGCGCAGGTCGAGTTGGATGTCCGAACTGACTTCGTCCTGACGGTCCTCGATGAGATCGGTCCTGTCGTCCATGCTCGGGCTCGCGGCGCTGCCGGGCGAAGGCGCGCTCCTCTTGCCAATACTTGGCGCGAGGCCCCGCAACCCGTCAAGTCGATTTGTCGCAAACCTTGAATGTTCGCGGCGGCCAGCCAACGCGGCGAAGGAGCACGCGCGACGATCGCCCCTGATTTTCGGGCGCGGCGCGGCGCGACGATCGTTGACAGAATGCTTCAGGTCAAAAATAATCCTGCTCACCACAGCGTTGCGGGGAACGACCATGAAGATTGCGGTTCTCGGCGGCGGAAACGGCTCGTTCGCGGCGGCTGCGGATTTCACACTCGCCGGCCACGAAGTCGCGCTCGTGCGGCGCGACCAGGGCGATGTCGACGCGCATCTGGCTGATGGCGGCGTCATTACCGTTCTCGACGGCAAGGGCCGCCGGGAAGCGAAGATCGCCGCCATCACCTGCGACCTCGCCGCCGCGATCAACGGCGCAGACCTCATTCTGTGCCCGACACCCGCTTTCGCGCAGGATGAACTCGCACGCCGCGTCGCGCCGCTGCTCACGCCCGGCCAAGTCGTCTATCTGCCGCCGGGCACGTTCGGCTCCTACATATTTGCGAAAGCCGCGCACGACGCAGGTCGCGCAAACGGCGTGAGTTTTGCCGAAACTGGTACGCTACCCTGGCTCGCGCGCAAGCAGGGGCCGTACGAAATCCGCATTTCCGGACGCGGCGTGCGGCTGCCGACAGGCGTCTTTCCGCTCGCCAGCAAGGCGCATGCGCTCGAAGTCATCCGCCGCGCCTTTCCCAACGCGATCGAGGATTGCGGCGATGCTCTTTCGGGCGCGCTGATGAACGCTGGCCCGATCATCCATCCGCCGCTGATCACGATGAACGCCGGCCCGCTCGAACATTTCGACCGCTGGGACATCCACAAGGAAGGCACGCAGGCCTCCATCCGCCGCGTGACCGACCAGCTAGACGCCGAACGCATGGCGGTGCGCGGGGCCTTCGGCTATGGCCCGCCGCATTTCCCGCTCGCCGATCATTACGCCAAGCGCGCCTGGATGTATGAGGCCGAGGCGCACGACACGCTGACCGATTCCGGCGACTGGCGCGAACGCATCGTGCTGACTGAGCATCGCTACATGCTGGAGGATACGCGCATCGGCCTGTCCTTCATCATCTCCTGCGGGGAGCTTGCGAGCGTGCCGACGCCGCTTGCCCGCGCCTTCCTGTCGATCGGTTCGGCCATCACGGGCGAGGATTTCATGCAGACCGGCCGCACACTACAGACGCTCGGCCTGGGCGGCATGAGCAAGGACGCGCTGCAATCCCTGCTTGCCAAGGGCTTCGCCTGATGCGCGTCGCAAGTCTCGGCGCCGGCCGCATGGGGCGCGGCGTCGCCGTCGTCTTCGCCTATGCGGGCCATGATGTGGCAGTCGTCGACTTCAAGGCGCGCCCGCAGGCGGATTTCGAAAAACTGGCTGCAGAGTCGCGCGCCGAGATCGAAAGCGTCATGCATACGCTCGCCCGCATCGGATTGATGCGGGACGAGGATGTCGTCATCCTGATGAATCGGGTAAAGATCGTCCCGGCTGAGGGCGCCGCGGGCGCCTTTGGCGCCGCCGACTACATTTTCGAGGCGCTGCCGGAAGTGCTCGATCTCAAGCGTGAGGCGCTGGCGCGTGCATCGCAGCTGGCTGGCGCCGACACGATCATCGCCTCGACGACATCGACCATTCTCGTCGACGACATGGCCGATGCCGTTGTCGATCCCGGCCGCTTTCTCAATGCGCATTGGCTCAATCCGGCCTTTCTGGTGCCGCTGGTCGAACTGTCACACGGCGCGAAGACGCGGCCCGAAACGACAGCCGCGATCAAGTCCATGCTGGAAAGCATCGGCAAGAAGCCCGTCGTCTGCGCCGCAACGCCCGGCTATATCGTGCCGCGCATCCAGGGCATGGCGATGAACGAAGCCGCGCGCATGGTGGAAGAAGGCGTGGCCACGGCGGAAGAGATCGACAAGGCGATCATCTACGGCTTCGGTTTCCGCTTCGCCATTCTCGGCCTGCTCGAATTTATCGACTGGGGCGGCGGCGATATTCTCTATCACACCAGCCGCTACATGACCGAAGCGCTCGGCAACGATCGCTATGCAGCGCCCGAGATCATCGAGCGCAACATGGCCGAAGGCCGCATCGGGCTGAAGACGCGACAGGGCTTTCTCAATTACGACGGCGTCGATGTCGACGCCTATCGCGAACAAAGGCTCGCAGCCTTCGCACAATCGCTGGAGCGGTTGGGACTGGCGCGCAAGCCGGTGCTCTAGACTTCAGTGCCCGCCGAGATAGGCTGATATCAGCTTGGGGTCGCCGATGAGATCGGCCGCCTTGCCCTGCTGCGTCACCTGGCCCGTCTCCAGCACATAGCCGTAGTCCGCCGTCTCCAGCGCCGCGCGTGCGTTCTGCTCCACCAGCAAGATGGAAATGCCGAGGCTGCGCAACGAGGCGATGGTGTGAAAGATTTCGCGCACGATCAGCGGCGCGAGGCCGAGGCTCGGTTCGTCCAGCATCAACAGGCGTGGCTTGGCCATCAGCGCGCGACCAAGCGCGAGCATCTGCCGCTCGCCGCCCGACAATGTGCCGGCAAGCTGCCTGCGCCGTTCGCGCAATCTGGGGAAGCGATCGAAGACATCGTCGAGATCGCGCTTGATCTCGGCGCCGGCGCGGCGCGAATAGGCGCCCAGCGTCAGATTGTCCTCGACATTCATGTCGTGGAACAGTTCGCGCCGCTCCGGCACGAGGCACATGCCGCGTTCGATCCGCGACTCCACATCCACGCCGGAGAGATCGCCGCCATCGAAATGCATCGCCCCGCTTGCCGGCAGAAGCCCGATCGCCGCCAGCATCAGCGTCGTCTTGCCCGCGCCATTGGGTCCGATGATCGTGACGATCTGTCCGGGCTCGATAGCGACCGAAACGTCGCGCACCGCCTGGATGCGCCCGTAGGACACGCTGACGTGGTCGAGCGTGAGGAGCGCGCTCATGCGACGCCTCCGAGATAGGCTTCCTGCACGCGCGGATCTGCGCGCACGTCGGCCGGCAGGCCCTCGCTGATCTTCGAGCCGAAATCCATGACGACGATGCGGTCGACCAGCGACATGACGAATTCCATGTCGTGCTCCACCAGAAGAACCGTCAGCTTGTCGGCGCGCAATTCGCGCAAGAGGGTCGCAAGCTCCATCTTCTCGTTGCGGCGCAGGCCTGCGGCTGGTTCGTCGAGCACCAGCAGAGTTGGATCGGCGGCGAGCGCACGCGCAATCTCGACCAGCCGTTGCTTGCCGAGCGGCAGCGAACCCGCCGCATCGAAAGCATGTTCGGCAAGGCCCGTGCGCTCGAGCTGACGCATTGCGTCGGCCCGCGCGCGCGCTTCCTCGGCGCGATCGAGACGCAACATGCCGCTGACGAGACCGGAGCGCAGGCGCGGATGGGCGCCGAGCAGCACATTGTCGAGCACGCTCATCCGCGGGCGCAGCTTGACGTGCTGGAATGTGCGCGCAACGCCGGCGCGCGCGATGGCGCGCTGCGGCGCCTTGTCGATCCGCTGGCCAGCGAATTCGATCGTTCCGCTGTCGAGCGGCAGCGCGCCGGTCAGCAGGTTGAACATCGTACTCTTGCCGGCGCCGTTGGGCCCGATCAGCCCGACGATCTCGCCGGCCTTGACGTCGAACGAGACGGCATTGACAGCGATGAGGCCGCCGAAGCGTCGCACCGCTTGATCGACCTTCAGCAGCGGCGCGTCGGCCTGCGGCTGGATGCGTTCGGGCAGGGCGACCGCAGGCGCGGGCGGGGACGGCTTCGTCTTCGGAAGGAGGTCGGCGATATAGGGGACGACACCGCGTCGCGCATGCTGCAGGAAGATGATGAAGATGGCCGCAAACGCGACGACTTCGAGCTGGCCCGCGGCGTTCGGCGAGATCAGCGGCAGATAGTCCTGGATGGCGTTCTTGAGGAAAGTGATGATGGCCGCGCCGATCACGCCGCCGATCAGGCTGCCCTGACCGCCGATCATCGCCATCATCAGATATTCGATGCCCATGGCGGCGTCGAAACTGGCTGGCGAAATGAAGCGGCTCATATGCGCGTAGAGCCAGCCGGAAATGGCGGCGAGAAAGGCCGCGAGCACGAAGGCCGCGAGCTTGGTCTGGAACGCGTTGACGCCGAGGCTCTCGACCAGCACGTTGCCGCCGCGCAGCGCCCGCATGGCGCGGCCCCAGCGCGAATCCAGCAGGTTGTACATGAGCGCCAGCGCCGCCACGACGAAAGCCAGAATGAGATAGTAAATCTCCCAGCTCTGCATAAGCGCGCGCGCGCCGATACGGATCGGCGGAATGTTGGAGATGCCGCTGAAATTGCCGAGCCCTTCGATATTGCCGAAGAGGAAGCCGATCGCGAGCCCCCAGGCGAGCGTACTGAGCGACAGGAAATGGCCTTCGAGGCGCAGCGTCGCCGCACCCAGCGCCGCCGCAATGACGCAGGTGAAGACGATGGCGACGACGAGCCCGAGCCAGGGCGAATAGCCGTTGAGCGCGCTGACCCAGGCGGCCGCATAAGCCGCAACGCCGACGAAGGCCGCCTGCCCGAACGAGACGATTCCCGCCACGCCCGTGACCAGTGCAAGCCCGATCGCCACCAGCGCGTAGATGCCGATGTAGTTGAGCAGGCTGACAGTGAAGGACGACAGAACCAGAGGCGCGGCAAGCGCCGCGACCAGCGCAGCCGTAATGGCGAGGATGAAGGCAGAGCGGCTCATTCCTCGTCCTCCTCCTCGACATGGACGGAGGCGAGCGATCGCCAGACAAGGATCGGCACCAGCACTGAGAAGACGATGACGTCCTTGAGCGAACTCGAGGCGAAGGAGGAGAAGCTTTCGAGCAGACCGACGATGACGGAGCCGATGGCGGCGCCGGGATAGGAATGCAGCCCGCCGATGATGGCGCCGACAAAGGCCTTGAGGCCGATCAGGAATCCTGAATCGTAGAAGATCGTGTTGACCGGCGCGATCAGAAGTCCGGATACGCCGGCGAGCACCGAGCCCAGCACATAGGCGATCGTGCCAGCGCGCGCCGGGCGAATGCCCATCAATCGCGCGCCGGTGCGATTGGAGGATGTGGCGCGCAGCGCCTTGCCCGTCAGCGTGAACTCGAAGCAGACGTAAAGCAGCGCGCTGAGCGCGACGGCCGCGATGACGATGCAGACCGTCTGGCCGGACACCATCGCGCCGAAGATTTCCGTGGACCACGAGGTGAGCGGCTGCGTGCGCACGCCCTCCGGTCCGAAGAACAGGAGGCCGAGCCCCGCCAGCGCGAAATGCAGCGCCACGGCGATGATCAGCAGCACGAGCACCGGCGCATCGGCGACGGGCCGGAAGACGATGCGGTCGAGCAGCGGCGCGATCGGTACGATGAGCGCGAGCGCCATGATCAGGCGCACCGGCACGGGCGGCGTCAGCGGCGCAAGAAACCGCACGGCGAGCGCGATGGCGACGGGTATGACGAGATAATAGAGCGCCGCGCGCGGCAGCGCCGACAAGCGGCCGCCGCGCGCGAGCGCATAGGCCTCCATGGCAAAGGCCAGGATCGCCAGAACGATCACGAGCTTGAACGTGCCGGGCGTCTTGCCGTCGTCGAGCGCCGCCAGCGTCAGCGCCGTGAAGGCGGCAAGATCGCCGAAGGGTACGAACATGACGCGCGTGACGGAAAACAGCAGCACCGTGCCGATCGCCACGAGCGCATAGATCGCGCCGCTCGCTATGCCGTCGACAGCCAGGATCGCCGCAATATCGAAGCTCATGCGCGACGATCCCGTCTGTCCAACCTCATTGCGGCATCAGGGCGTATAGACCCACTTGCCGTCCTTGAGCTGGACGATCACCAGCGAGCGCTCGTCGACGCCATAGCCCTGCCCTGGCTTGTAATTGTAGACGCCATGCACGCCGGCGAGTTCTTTCGTCGCAAGCATTTCGTCACGCAGCGCCTTGCGGAATTCTGCCGTGCCGGGCTTGGCCTTGCCGAGCGCACGTTCCGCAGCGCCCGCGAAGACGAGATAGGCGTCGAAGGAATAGGCGGAGAAACCGTCGCGGGATTCGGAATCGTTGGCTTCCTTGTAGGCCTTGCGGAAATCAGCCGAGAGCTGCTTGGAGAAATGGCCGTCGGGCAGTTGTTCGGACACGATCACCGGACCCGCCGACACCTGCACGCCCTCGACAGCCTTGCCGCCGACACGCACGAAATCCGGATTGATGAGCGAGGCAAGCCCATAGGTCGGGCCTTTGTAGCCGCGTTCGGCAAGCGAGATCAGCGGCAGGGCGGCTTGCGTCGAAGAGCCGCCGATCAGCACGCCGTCCGGCTTGGTGGCGAGCACGCGCAGGATCTGCGCGGTAACCGACGTGTCCGTGCGCGCATAGCGCTCGTTGGTGAGAAGCTTGATTTCGCCACGATCCTCGGCCGCCTTGCCGCCGGCATAGACCAGATCGCCCCAGGCGTCGGAGAAGCCGATGTAGCCGACGTTCTTGACCTTGTCGCGCTTCATCCGGTCGGCGACCACCTTGGCCATCAGCATCGGCGGCTGCGGGACGGCGATCGTCCATTGCTTGGCGGGGTCCTCGGATTCGATCTTGACCGGCGACACGGCAATCATGGGAATGCCGAGTTCGTTGGCCACCGTCGTCATGGCGATCGTGCCCGGCGCCGTCGCCGTACCAATCAGAATGTCGACCTTCTCTTCTTCGACCAGCTTGCGTGCATTGCGCGTGGACGTCGCCGGATCGGAGCCGTCGTCGAGCTGGATGACGGTGACGGTCTCGCCACCGATCTTGCCCTTGTACTTCTGCGCGGCCTTCATGCCGTTGGCATAGGGAATGCCGAGCGCTGCGGCCGGACCGCTGAGCGCGGTAACGAAGCCGAGCTTGATTTCAGCCTGCGCGGGCGCGGCGACGAGCAGCGCGGAGACAGCAACGGCGGCTAGTCTGTGCATCATTCCCTCCTTCGATCCATGATGGATTCTCGTTTCGAGCATCCATGAAAGCGCAGCGCGTGGCCGGGGTCAAAGCCGGAAAGCGCGCAGGTCCGTCTGTCGTGTCGTCGCGTATCGAATGCCGCGGGGCCAGCGACGCCGTCTTCTGCCCTGCGACTCGAACATTCCGCGCTTCCCACGGGGTGGAAGAAATTACCTCAAGCCTAAAACGATCGGACGGAAGGCGTCAACATGACAGCGCCAGCCACAACGCCGAAATCCTGCGCAACCGCATCGACCCATGGCCGTTTGCAACGCAGCACGCGCAGATTTTGAGCATGAGCGCGTCGGAGCATCGCCGCCCGCATTCTATTTCAGACTTAAAGCTGTTTTATCTCTTTGTCACGCCACCGAACGTCGCGGGACGCGCCAGCATCCCGCGGAAATCCTGTTTCGCCTGCGCATTGGCCAGCGCGAAACTCGGCCCGCGGCTCGGCTCGATATCGTTGAGCGCGCGCAGCTGAACCCACATTTCCGCGGATTTGAGCGCGACAGCCGCGCAATTGACGACGGGCGCATGCCCGACGCAAAAGCCGCGCTCCCCGCCGATCAGGAGCCCCGGCAACACGCCCGCCGGCACGATCACATCCGCGCCGGCTTCAACCATCGGCCGCGCGCAGGCGGTGAAGTCGGCGAGCATCCGCGTCTTTGCGTCCACATCGCCATCGAAGGCCGCGGCGAAATCCTCGGGCTTGCAGCCGAGCCCCATCACATGCGTCACGCGCGAGCCGAGGCCATATCGATCCGCCTGCTCGTAGTGCATCACCTCGAACACCGGATCGAGCGTCACGAGCCCGAGCCTGCGGCCGAGCTGGGAAGCCGCCAGCAGCGTCGCCTCGCCCGCGCCGACGACGGGAATGCGCAATGCGGAGCGCAATTCGTAGAGGCCGGGGTCCTGGAAATGCCCCATGACATAGGCATCGTATCCGGCCTCCTCGGCGGCAATGCCATTGTCGATCGCCGTGATCGCGCAGCGCAGTTCCGCCAGCCGCCCGAAATCCCGGTCCGGCGGGCTGATGCCTTCCACATGCACGCTGGTTCCCGGGGCGGCGACGCCGTTCAGATAGTCCGACAGGCGCCGCATGTAGGGCGCGTTGATCGACGCATCGACGAAGCTTTGCCAGAAAATCTTCATGTGGCCCCTCGTCCCGATTGGAATTTTCTCATGGCACACGCCGCGCCTGTTTCAGAGCGAAATCACGAACGAAGCCCGCGAAAGCCTCCGGCATCTGATCCGGAAACGGCACCATCGCGCCGGGCGCGTCGACGAGCATGCTGCCGGCGATTGCGGAAGCGACGTGCGGCGCCACTGGATAGGCATGGGGATCGGCGGTCGGCGCCAGAACAAGCGTCGGCGCGGTCACGAGCCCAATGCGCTCTTCCATGCGATAGCGGTTGACAGCCCTGTGCCCCTCCACCGCCATCGGCCCCGCGCGCAGCGCGTCCGCCATGAAACGTGTGAGCAGGTCCATGGCGCCTGCCGGGTAGAAGGGCTGTCGCCGGCCCCAGAGTTCGGCGAGATGTGCGCCGTCGGCGCGCGCCTCCACATCGTCGATGACCCGATGCGCCGCATGTCGCGCACGGCGTTCCGCATCGACAAACGGGCATGCTGACAGAACGAGCGCGCTGACCCGCGACGGCGCCTGCGCGGCGATCTCCATGGCGATTGCCGCGCCCGTATGGTGGCCGACGACGATTGCTTCCTCAATCGTCAGCGCATCCAGCAGGCCGAGAGCGGCCGAGGCCCAGCCCTCGATCGAGGGCTCGACGCCCGCAAGCGGCGGCGAGGCGCCGAAGCCCGGCGTATCCATGGCGACGACCAGAAAGTCGCGCGCAAGCAGCGGCACGACATCGCGGTATTCGTCGACGGAACGCGGCGTCTGATGCAGCAGCAGCACCGCGGGCCCTGCGCCCGCGCGAACGGCGTGGATCACGCCTCGGGGAGTATCGACATAAAGCGCACGCAATTCCGCGGACGCCATGCCGCTCCTCCCTGCCTGACTGAGCCGGAGCATGAACCCGCGCGCCAGCGGACGCAATGGACGGCGCGGCGAGACCGGGGATCGGCGCGCAGTTTATTTCAAGCCAGAAGCTTTTCTAACCAGCGGATGTCGCGGACAAGGAGCGGCCGGGAACATGTAGCCGTTGCCTCTAGACCTTATTTCAGGCGAGAGTCCTTCGCCCCGCATCTCTGCGCCGGGCGCGTTGACAGCTATCCTTTGAAGGTTAAACTATTTCGCGCAGACGGCTTTGCCCACGGAGATGCATCCTGAGGGGATGGCCGACCGCCCTTCGCCGATGCAGATGAGGAGAGTGGTCATGTCACGCTACGCCCGCGACCCAGACAAGGTTCGCAGCCTGGTGCGCGAGGCCGAAGTCCACCGCGACGTCTTCATCGACGAGGAATTGTTCCAGCTCGAGATGGAACACCTCTTCGCCAACACCTGGGTCTATGTCGGTCACGACAGCCAGGTCGCAAACGAAGGCGACTTCTACACGACAGCCATCGGCTCGCAGCCCGTCGTCATGGTGCGACATACCGATGGCGAGGTGAAGGTTCTCATCAACCGCTGCCCGCACAAGGGCGTGAAGATCGCCGGCGAAACCTGCGGCAATACCGGCAAGGTCTTCCGCTGCCCCTATCATGCCTGGCGCTTCCGCACCGACGGCTCGCTGCTGAGCCTGCCGTGGACGCAAGGCTACGACAACACCGGCTTCAAGGACGCGCCTGCGGCCCAGGGCATGACGCGCGTGAAGCACGTCCACAATTATCGCGGCTTCGTCTTCGCCAAGCTGAACGATGCGGGCCCCGGCTTCGAGGAATTCTTCGGCGCGAGCCTCTCGAGCTTCGACAACATGGTCGATCGATCGCCGGTCGGAAAGCTGGAAGTCGCCGGCGGCGTGCTGCGCTACATGCACAATTGCAACTGGAAGATGCTGGTCGACAACCAGACCGACACATGCCACCCGATGGTCGCGCATGAATCGTCTGCCGGCACGGCCAAGGCCATGTGGCAGAAGGCGCCGGAAGGCACGCCGAAGCCTATGGCTGTCGAAATCTTCGTGCCGTTCATGAGCCCTTACGAAGACTTCGACAAGATGGGCATTCGTATCTGGGAGAACGGCCACGGCCACACCGGCGTGCACCATTCCATCCATTCCGACTATTCCGCCATCCCCGGCTATTGGGACCAGATGAAGGCCGCCTATGGCGAGGACCGCGCCAAGGCGATCCTCGGCGAAGCGCGCCACAACACGGTCTATTTCCCCAACATCATGATCAAGGGGCCGATCCAGCTGCTGCGCCTGTTCAAGCCGATTTCGGCCAACAGGACGCTGGTCGAATCCTGGACCTTCCGCCTCGTCGGCGCGCCGGACCTGCTGCTCGAGCGCACGCTCATGTACAATCGCCTGATCAACGCGCCGACCTCAGTCGTTGGCCATGACGACCTCGAAATGTACGAGCGCGCGCAGGAAGGCCTGCACGCCAATGGCAACGAATGGGTCAACATGCACCGGCTCTATGACCCGGCTGAATTGACGCAGAAGAATGTCGTCACCCCCGGCACCAACGAATGGGTGATGCGCAATACCTATCGCGCCTGGGCGCAATTCATGACGCTGGACATGTGAGGAGAGCGCCATGAACAAGAACGATCCGGCCATCGAAGGCGCCGCCCCCTCCGACAAGGAACTCGTCAATTTCGTGTTGCGCGAGGCGCGCATGCTGGACCAGCAACGTTTCGACGACTGGCTCCGGCTCTTCGCGGAAGACGCCTATTATTGGATGCCGCTCGAATGGGGCCAGACCGACCCAAAACTCGTCTGCTCCCTGATGTACGAGGACAAGCTGCTGCTGAGCGTGCGCGTCGAGCGGTTGAAGGGGGAGCGAACCTTCAGCCAGAAGCCGAAAAGCCGCAGCCACCACGTACTGCAGATGCCGCATGTCGAGAGCCGCGACGAGGCAGCCAACAGCTACGTCACCTGGACCGCGATGCATTACGTCGAGACGCGCAACGACGAACAGACGCTCTACGCCGCCTGGGCGACGCATCATCTCGCCGTCGAGGACGGCAAGCTGCGGATCAAGTTGAAGCGCGTCGATATCGTGAATTGCGACGCCGCTTTCGGCAATATCCAGCTGTTCATGTGAGCAGATGGAAAAGGGCTCCGTCTTCGATCTTTTCGCCGCCGCCGCCACGCGCAATCCGCAGGGCGCGTTTCTCTGCGTGTTGCAGGAGACCGCCGCCGCCTACGGAATAGAGCCAGGCGAAATTACTTACGCGCAGGCGCTCGACCGCACGATGGCCTTGTCGCGCGCCTATGAAGCCGCCGGTTTCGGCGCAGGCCAGCGCGTCGGCATTCTCGTGGAGAACCGCCCCGCCTTCTTCTGGCACTGGTTCGCACTCAACCGTCTCGGCGTGTCGCTGGTGCCGATCAACCCCGATCTGCGCGCGGCAGAGATCGAATATATGATCGGCCATTCCGACATGTGCGCGGCGGTCGTGATTGCGTCGCGCGCCAGGAATCTCCAAGACGCCGCGAAAGCTATCGGCCACGCCCTGCCGCTGATTGATGCAGACGGAACGCCCGCGCCCATTGCTGAGCGCGCAACGCCCGCGCAACCGACCTCCGACACAGAATGCGCCCTGCTCTACACATCCGGCACGACGGGCAAGCCGAAGGGCTGCGTTCTCGCCAACGAATATTTCCACGTCTGCGGCGACTGGTACGCTCAAACGGGCGGCCTTATCGCGTTGCGGCAGAATTGCGAGCGCATGATCACGCCGCTGCCGCTGTTCCATATGAACGCGATGGCCTGCTCGACGGCGGGCATGCTGAGCGTCGCGGGCTGCCTGACCTTCGTCGACCGCTTCCATCCCAAGAGTTGGTGGAATTCGGTGCGCGAGAGCCGCTCGACCATCCTGCATTATCTCGGCGTCATGCCCGCCATGCTGATGGCGGCGCCGGAGACGCCGTCAGACAGGCTTGAGAACATCCGCTTCGGCTTCGGCGCCGGCGTCGACCGCCTGCTGCACGAACCCTTCGAAAGGCGCTTCGGATTTCCGCTGATTGAAGCATGGGCGATGACAGAGACCGGCTCCGGCGCGGTCATTTCCGCGCATGAAGAACCGCGCCACATCGGCTCGAACTGCTTCGGTCGCGCGACGCCTGACGTCGAGACGCGCGTCGTGCTGGAAGATGGTTCGGACGCGCCCGCGGACACGCCCGGCGAATTGCTGGTGCGCCGCGCAGGCGCCAAGCCGCGCTTCGGCTTCTTCCGCGAATATCTCAAGGACCCGCGAGCCACGGCAGAAGCCTGGGAAGGCGGCTGGTTTCACACCGGTGATGTCGTGCGCCGCGGCGCTGACGGCTCTTTCCATTTCGTCGACCGCCGCAAGAACGTCATCCGCCGCTCCGGCGAGAACATCAGCGCTGTGGAAGTCGAAAGCGTGCTGCAGCGCCATCCCGCCATCAGGCAGGTCGCCTGCGTGGCGACGCCGGACGCCGTGCGCGGCGACGAGGTTCTGGCGCTGATCGTGCCGCACGAGACGATTGCAGACGAAGCCACGCTGGCGAGAGAGATCGCGGAATTCTGTTTGACGCGCCTCGCCTATTACAAGGCGCCGGGCTGGACCGCCTTCGTGCCGTCGATCCCCCTCACCGGCACGCAGAAAATCCAGCGCGGCGCGCTGAAGCAGCTCGCGCAGGACTGTATGGACGCCGGCCGCTGTCAGGATACCCGCGCCCTGAAGAAGCGCAGCGCATGAGCAAGCGCCCGCGCCAGAACTACAAGGGCGTGGTGGCGGCGGCGCCCGTCACGATTCCCTACGAGCGCTTCTCCATCCACGGCGCACATTGGTGGATCGGTCGTGCGTTACGCGCGCTCAGCGAACAGGCGCATCTGAAGCCTGCCGACATCGACGGTTTTTCCGTCTCCTCCTTCACGGTGGGGCCGGATACAGCCATCGGCCTCACCCAGCATTTCGGCATCAGCCCGCGCTTTCTCGATCATGTGCCGCTCGGCGGCGCGAGCGGCGTCGTCGGGTTGCGCCGCGCGGCGCGCGCCGTGCAGGCGGGCGATGTCGACATCGTCGTCTGCGTGGCGGCGGACGCCAATCACGTCGACTCGTTCCGCCGCACGCTCTCGACCTTCTCACGCTTTGCGCAGGACGCCGTCTACCCCTACGGCTCTGGCGGCCCCAACGCCTCCTTCGCGCTGATCACGCGCGAATACATGAACCGCTTCGGCGCGACGCGCGAGGATTTCGGGCGCATCTGCGTCGCGCAGCGCGACAATGCCTTGGCCTATCCGCACGCGCTGATGAAGAAGAAGCTGACGCTGCAAGAGTACATGAATGCCCGCGCAATTTCCGATCCAATCCATCTCTTCGATTGCGTCATGCCCTGCGCGGGAGCGGAGGCTTTCATCGTCTGCACGGAAGAGCGCGCCCGCGATCTCAGGCTTCCCTTCGTGCGCATTCTCTCGACCATCGAGCGGCACAATTCCTTCATCGACGATCCCATCCAGTTTCGTGGCGGCTGGGTCGTCGATCTCGACGATCTCTATGGGCTTGCCGACGTGAAGCCTGCCGACGTCGATCTCCTGCAAACCTACGACGATTATCCCGTGATATCGCTCATGCAGATCGAGGACCTCGGCTTCTGCCAAAAGGGCGAGGCGGCGGCTTTCATCCGCGAGCGCGACCTCACCTTCCGCGGCGATTTCCCGCACAACACGTCCGGCGGGCAATTGTCGGTGGGACAGGCCGGCGCTGCCGGCGGCTATCTCGGGCTGGTAGAGGCCATGCGGCAACTCTGCGGAATCGCCGGCGCCAATCAGGTGAAGGACGCGGAAGTTGCGCTCGTCTCCGGCTTCGGCATGATCAACTACGACCGGGGGCTCGCCAGCGCCGCCGCCCTGCTCGCGAGGGCCTGATGACCGAGCCGCTCGTCCGTCCGAAACGCAAGGACCCGCTGAAGCGCACGCGCCTGCCGCTGAGCCCGCCCGGCGCACGTAGCCGCACGGCGCTCGGCCTCGTCTCCGCCGCCGCGCAAGGCCGGTTCATGCTGCAAGTCTGTGAGCAATGCGCCAAGACCATCTATCCGCCGCGCGACGCCTGCCCCGGTTGCTTTGCGCCCATGCCGCCCTTCTGCGACGCGCCTGACGGCGGCGTGCTGCGCGCGATGACGATCGTGCAGACCTCGACCGACGCCTATTATCGCGAGCGCATGCCGTGGCGCGTTGGCACGGTGCAACTCGATTGCGGTCCGTCCATCGTCGCGCATGTGCATGGCGACGTGAACGAAGGCGATCGCGTGACAATGAGCCTCAAGCTCGACCGCAGCGGACAGGCCGCCGCCTTCGCGCTGCCGGCAAGGGAAACGCCAGATATGGCCGACGACAAGCAATTGCGCGAAATGACCTGCGATCCGAAATTCCGCCGCGCGCTGGTGACGGACGGGCGCACCGCCGTGGGACAGGCATGCGCAAAAGCCTTGTCGGATGCGGGCTGCGCCATCGTCTTCGTCGGCGTCGCCGATCCCTGGAAACCGTTCGCGGGCGAAGACGCTTTGCGCGGGATCGCGAAGGTCGAGATCGTGCCGCTCGATCTCACCAATTCGGAATCGGTGAACGACCTTGCCGCCGATATCGGCGGCCGCGTCGACATCATCGTCAACACCGCCGAGCATGTGCGCGCCGGCGGCATCATGGCACGCAAGGGGTTGGTGGTCGCGCGCGAGGAAATGGACATCCGCTATTTCGGCCTGATGCGTCTGGCGCAAGCATTTGGCCCGGCGCTGCGCTTCCGCGGCGCGGATGGCGTGAATTCGGCAACCGCGATCGTCAATTTTCTGTTCGTCCACGCGCTCGCCAACTGGCCAGAATTCGGCGCCTATTCGGCGACGGAGGCCGCCTGTCTCTCCGCCTCGCATTCGCTGCGCGCGGAACTCAGGCCCGGCGGCGTCAAGTTCATCAACATCTTCCACGGTCCGCTGGAAACCGACTGGTTTCAGGAATTGCCGCCGCCCAAAGTCGCGCCTTCGCAGCTTGCCAAAGCCGGGGTCGATGCATTGAAGCGCGGGCTGGAAGACGTTTTCGTCGGCGATATCGCGCAGGACATTCGCGAGCGCTTTCTCGCCAATCCGAAAGCGCTCGAGCGGGAGTTGTGAGCATGTCGGGTCCGTTCTCCTCCGCCGATCTCCTGGCCTTCGCGGGCGCTGTCGCGAGCGGCGCGGTGCGCGTCGTCGATCTCACGCAGACGCTGTCGCCCGAATTTCCCGTCATCGTCCTGCCGCCGGAATTCGGCCAGGCCGCGCCGTTCCGCATGGAAGAGATTTCGCGCTACGACGAGCGCGGGCCCGGCTGGTACTGGAACAATTTCACCATGAGCGAGCATACGGGCACGCATTTCGATGCGCCGATCCACTGGATCACCGGCCGCGATCTGCCCGACGCCAGTGTCGATACGATCCCGCCCGCGAATTTCGTCGCGCCGGCCTGCGTGATCGACGTCAGCGCGCAATGCGCCGCCGATCCGGACTTCACCTTGAATGTCGATCATCTGCTGGCCTGGGAGAAGCAGCACGGCGAGATTCCCAAGCGCTGCTGGGTCCTGCTGCGCACGGACTGGTCGAAGCGTGGCCCGCGTGACTACGCCCACATGAAAGACGATGGCGCGCATACGCCGGGCCCTTCGCCGGAAGCCATGAAATGGCTGGTGGAGGCGCGCGACGTGCATGGATTCGGAACCGAGACGATCGGCACGGATCACGGCCAGGCCTTCCATTTCAACCCGCCGCATCCGGCCCATCACTACATTCACGGCGCCGGCAAATACGGCCTGCAATGCCTGTGCAATCTCGATCAGCTGCCGCCGAAGGGCGCAGTCATCTTTTCCGCGCCGCTCAAGATCAAGCAGGGGTCGGGCAGTCCGCTGCGCGTACTGGCGCTGGTCGCCAGCGCGGGAGCGCGCGCATGACGCAATTCCGCTCCATCGTCACCGGCGGCAACACCGGCATCGGCGCGGCTATCGCGCAAAAACTGATTGCGCGTGGGCATGAGGTCGTTTGCCTGTCGCGCCGCAAGCCCGACTGGAGCGATGCGAAATTAAGCTTCGTCGAGGTCGATCTGACCGATGCTGCGGCGACGAGGCATGCGGCCGAACAAGTCGTGGGTGGCGGTACAGTCACGCATATCGTGCACAATGCCGGCGTCATTCGCGCCAAACTGCTGGAAGAGGTCCAACTCGACGATCTCGCGGCGCTGACCCAGCTTCATCTCGGCGCAGCCATCGAACTCGCGCAAGCTGCATTGCCCGGCATGAAGGCCGCGCGCTTCGGGCGCATCGTGCTCATCTCCTCGCGCGCCGCGATGGGCCTGCAGACGCGCACCGTCTATTCTGCAACCAAGGCCGGCATGATCGGCATGGCGCGCACATGGGCGCTGGAGCTGGCGCCGCACGGCATCACCGTCAATGTCGTTTCGCCCGGCCCGATCGGCGATACGGAAATGTTCGAAAGCGTCATGTCGCCGGACTCGGAGCGCGCCAAAGCGCTGGCCAAATCCATTCCCGTCGGCCGGCTCGGGCGCTCAGCCGATGTCGCGCGCGCCGTGGATTTCTTCTGCGATCCGGAAGCCGGTTTTGTCACTGGCCAGACCCTGCTCGTCTGCGGCGGCGCGAGCATCGGCGCCCTCTCTCTCTAGCGCCGCCATTGTCCGGGCAGGCGCGGCTGTGTATCTGCTGCGACGACCCTTCATGCGAGACAGGACAGAGCGATGGGCGCGGCCCCCGGCAGCCCGACGATCAGGATCGAATGCCAACAACCCTGGCTCGTCGCGCATCTGCCCGCGCGTTGCATGACGCTCGGCTGGTCGCTGGCGCGGCCGGGTTTTGTGAAGACGTCCACCGTCGCCTGGCTGGAAGTGCGCAATGCCGATCTGACGCGCGATGTCGATCCGCTCGCGCTGCTGCGCCGCAAGCTCGTGGAAAGAGGCCTTGAGGATTCCGTCGCCTTCATGACCGCGCGCGACGTGCGGCGCCATCATGTCGCGTGGCGGCGTGCGGAAGATATTGAGGCCGTCTGCCTCGCCACCGTTGGCCTCGCCAATGGTGAGGCCGTGGGTTCGCGGCGCGTGTTCGAAGCCCTGCCCAGCACGATAAACACGCTCGTGCACGTCTCGCACCCCATGACGGAAGCCGCCTTCATCGAGGCGCTTTCCATCGTCGCGCAGGCGCGCACGGCGGCCATCCTAGAAACCGCGCATCTGCGCAGCGGCCCGCGCACTACGGGAACCGGCACCGACTGCATCGTCGTCGCCGCGCCGCTCGGGGAAGCGCAGCTCGACTGCGCCGGCCTGCACACGGCGGTCGGCGAGGCGATCGGCGGCGCAACTTATGATGCGGTGCGCGAGGGATCGGAAGCCTGGAGCGCGGAACAAACGGCGTTGGCGACCTGAGATTGAGGCAAAGCGGCGGAGTCAGGTCTGCGTCAGCGAAGGCGATCAGCCCGCTGATACCTGACGCGGGGCTTTGCGTTCGGACCCGAAGCGCTTGGTCTCGCGTGCGGTACGGTCGTTCGCAGCCAATGTCGGGCCGCTGAATGCCCTGATGTCCGAAAAACCGTAGAAGCGCAGCGCCTCGGGCGAAATCGCCAGTGGGTCGCCGATCGACAGGGCCTTTCGCGTACGCGCAACTCACGATATATACTCTATATACATAACGCATGTCCGAGTTTCCCGTGGCAATCCAGGCGCTCGTCACCCTCAAGACCGACAGCCTTCCGGCTGTGGGGCGGGACCGTATCCGCCTGCTGGAGGCGGTGGCGCGCGAGGGCAGCATTTCGGCCGGCGCACGCGCGATCGGCATTACCTACAAGGCCGCCTGGGACGGGCTCGACGCCATGGCCAACCTGTTCGGCAAGCCGCTGCTGGCGGCGCGCACGGGCGGCAAGGCCGGCGGCGGCGCCGAACTCACGCCCTTCGGCCAGCGGCTGATCGAGGCCTTCCGCCGCATGGAGGCGGAAATGGCGCGCGCTCTGCGCGCCATCGAACCCGACCTCGCCGAAACCGGCGTGACGCCGCTCGATCTCGTAACGGGGCTGTTGATGAAGACCAGCGCGCGCAATGCGCTCTCCGGAATTGTTTCCAATGTCGCAAGCGATGCGCTGAGCGCCGAAGTCTCGGTCGCTGTCTCGGAAGCGACCACCATCCACGCGCTGGTGACGCACACCAGCCTCGAGGATCTCGGGCTCTACGTCGGCCGTCCGGTGACGCTGCTCATCAAGGCGCCTTTTGTCGCAATTGCGACAGGCATGACGCCGCCCGCGACATCGGCGCGAAATTGCATCGCCGGCGTCATCACGCGCTGCGAGATTTCAGGCGTCTCCGCCGAAGTCGTGCTCGACATCGGCGGCGGCAAGACGCTCGCTTCGAGCATCACGGCGCAGAGCGCGCGGATGCTGGGTCTGAAGCCCGGCCTAAACGCCTACGCGCTGTTCGACGCCGTCCACGTCATTCTCGCGATCAACTGAAGGGCGCCCGTATGAAACGCATCCTCGCCCTCACGCTTCTCGCACTTTCCTGCATCGCAGGCGCGCAGGCGCAGCAGTCCGGCGCGACCCATGTCGCCGTCGCCGCCAATTTCACGGAGCCCGCGAAGGAGATCGCCGCGCTGTTCAAGCAGAAGACGGGTTATGACGCCGTGCTGAGCTTCGGCGCCTCTGGCCCGATCTACACGCAGATCACGCAGGACGCGCCGTTCCAGGTGTTTCTCTCGGCCGACGACAAGCGCCCAAAGGACCTCGTCGGCAATGGCTTCGCCGTAACAGAAAGCCGCACGACCTACGCCATCGGCAAGCTCGTCTTGTGGAGCAGGAGCATCGACGTATCGATGGGCGAAGACGCGCTGAAGGCGAACGCGTTCAGCAAGCTCTCCATCGCCAACCCGACCGCTGCGCCCTACGGCGCGGCCGCGCTCTATACGCTGAAGGCCTTGGGCGTCTACGCCGCCGTCGAACCGAAGATCGTGCAAGGCAATTCAATCGCGCAAGCCTATCAGTTTATCGATACCGGCAATGCCGAACTCGGTTTCGTCGCGCTCTCCCAGCTTGCGAATGTCACGGCGGGCACGCGCTGGATCGTGCCGCAAAATCTCTACAAGCCGATCCGTCAGGACGTCGTGCTTCTGAAAAAGGGCGCGGACGATGCGGCATCGAAAGCCTTCGTCGCTTTCCTGAAGGGCCCCGAGGCGCGCGCGATCATCCAGAAATTCGGCTACGTCGTGGAGTAGCGCGCGCGTGGAAGGTCTTGCATCCAGCATCTGGCAGCCGGTTCGGCTTTCGCTCGAACTGTCGGCGATCACCACCGCTGCGCTTCTCGTCATCGGCACGCCGCTCGCCTGGTGGCTCGCGCGGTCGCAGGCCTGGTGGAAGGAGGCCGTCGCCGCCGTCGTCGCGCTGCCGATCGTCCTGCCGCCGACCGTACTCGGCTTCTACCTGCTCGTCGCGCTCGGCCCCAACGGGCCGGGAGGCGCCATTGCAAGACTGTGGGGCGGTCGCACGCTGGCCTTCACCTTCGGCGGCCTTGTCATTGCGTCCATCTTCTATTCGCTGCCCTTCGTCGTGCAGCCGATCCGCAATTCCTTCGAGGCCATGGGCGACAGGCCGATGGAAGTGGCGGCCACGCTGCGCGCTTCGCCGTGGGCGGCCTTCTGGCGCGTCGCTTTGCCGCTCGCGAGCCCCGGCCTGCTCACCGGCGCCGTGCTCGGCTTTGCCCATACCGTCGGCGAATTCGGCGTCGTGCTGATGATCGGCGGCAATATTCCAGGCCAAACGCGCGTGCTCTCGACCGCCATCTTCGACTATGTCGAGAATTCGCAATGGCGCGAGGCGAACATTCTGGCCGCCGGCATGGTGATCTTCGCCTTCGTCGTCATTCTCGCGATGACGCTGATCGAGAAGCGCTTCGCGAAAGCGCGCGCATGAGCGGCGTGATCAACGTCGCCTTTCGCGGGCGGCTCGGCGCATTCGGACTCGATGCGACCTTCGAGGCGCCGGCGACCGGCGTCACAGCCCTGTTCGGCCCGTCGGGCTGCGGCAAGACCAGCGTGCTGCGCTGTATCGCGGGCCTACAGCGCGTCGAACACGGCGCCTGTTCCATCGCGGGCGAGGTCTGGCAGAACGACGCGAAGTTCTTGCCCGCCCATCGCCGCGCAATCGGCTATGTCTTCCAGGAAGCAAGCCTGTTTCCGCATCTCTCCGTGCGGCGCAATCTGCTGTTTGGCGCGCAAAGCGACGCGAAAGCAGCACCCGTCGCCTTCGACGAAGCTGTCGATCTTCTCGGCCTCGCGAATCTTCTCGACCGCGCGCCGCGCAATCTGTCGGGCGGCGAGCGCCAGCGCGTCGCGATCGGCCGCGCGCTTCTCTCGCGCCCGCGCCTCCTCCTGATGGACGAGCCGCTGTCGGCGCTCGATGCCGCGACCAAGAGCGAGATCCTGCCCTTCCTCGAACGTCTGCACGACGCGCTGTCGTTGCCGGTCGTCTACGTCACGCACGACATGCGCGAGGTCGAACGCCTCGCCGATCATCTCGTGCTGATGGACAAGGGCCGGGTACTCGCAACCGGCCCGCTCGCCGACGTGCAGGCCGACACGCGCCTGCCGCTCGCGCGCGCGCAGGACGCCGCCGTCACGCTCGACGGAATCGTCGAACATTTCGATGCGCGTTACGGCATCAGATCGGAA
>Ga0209023_10000377_pt1 | contig 69970 bp, 59 predicted proteins | sample LakOneMetagenome_FD_187468 | JGI IMG/M metagenome (GOLD analysis project Ga0209023, IMG submission 187468) | Freshwater and sediment microbial communities from Lake Erie, Canada (SPAdes) (version 2) | ecosystem: Environmental > Aquatic > Freshwater > Lentic | place: Lake Erie, Canada...
CGCTGGAGGTCAGGTCGACCTGGGCCGGGATGCTGGCCGCGATCGTGATGTCGGTGACGTCGAAGCGTTGGAGTGGGTTGGGGTTGTCGGCGCTCCCGAGGTAGTCGACGGTGCCATCGGTGATGAAGGGGTTGGCCACGGCGGACCCCGGTGTCGCCACGCTCTGGCACCCGGCGAGGGCGACGTCGGTGCAGGTGGCGGGATCGGTCACCCGGAGGTAGGACGCCTTGGCCACCGACGCGTTGTGGGCGGTTACGGTCCACGTCGCCGTCGGGTAGTCGCCGGCGGGGGTGCCCGGGTCGGCCTGGGGGACATAGATCGGGTTGGGGGCCGACACCGTCTTGTCCACGATGACACCCGGGTCGGGGTCGACGATCGCGATCGTGTCATTGGCCGTCGCACGCACGGGGTCGCCGATGTCGATCGGAGTCCCGTCGATCGCCGTGGTGTTGTCGACGATGCCGGGATCGCCGGCGTTGTAGAGCTCGTCAGCGACGACGAAGGCTCCGTCCGAGCGCTTCTGCTCGCGGATCTGCCAGGTGAGCGCGAACGTGCGATCGGTGCTGCCGGAGCCGACCCCCGAGCCCGGGGCGGGGGCGAACGGGTCGAACTGGGGCCCAATCTGCTGGGCAGCGGTCCGGGCGGCGTCGTCCGGCTCGAGCACGAGTCGTACGCCGGTCGTCGTCGCCTGCTGGGGAGACGTCAGGTCATAGCCGACGAAGGCCCCCGAGGCGTTGACCCAGCCCCCGGCCGGTGTGGGCACCGTGACCCACGCCGACCCGTCGAAGAGCTGCACGGCGGTGATGTCGTCGTACCTGAGCCACCAGCCGTTGGAGAAGGGCGCCGCGTCCGCCGCGATCGGGTTGACGCGGACCAGGTCGAAGGCGTCGAAGACGGTGCCTGAGGGATCGGTGTAGTCGGCCGCTGGGTCGCTGATCGTGACGGTGGCCAGCCCCTCGTCGACCGACCAGACCAGGTTGCTGGTCGCGCGCTGGTCGGACTGGGAGCTCACGGCCTCCTCGAGCCAGCGCTTGGCGATGCCGACGCCGGGCCCGTCCCCGCCGGGCCCGCCCCCGCTGGTCACGAGGATGGCCTGTCCGGTGTCGGTATCGGTGTCGGTGAGGGGCCGCCCGCCCGCTGTCTGGCCCTCGGCGGTCGTGGTGGCGGTGTTGGTGTAGGTCGTGGGCTGGTCGGGCCCCGGCGTCACCGAACCTCCGGTGCGGAGAATCGAGCGTGCCTCGTGGACCAGGTGGGGGGTGACCGTCGTGGCGGCGGGGAAGCCCGGGTCGTTGTTGGTGAACGTGAACCGGATGCCTTGCACGTCGGCCGAGGTCAGTCCGATAGCGCCCAATGCCGTCGCGAACTGGGGCGCCGTGAGCTGGAAGATGGTCGCGGACGCCTGCGGGCCATAGACCGTGAGCTGGTGCCACGTCCCGGCGGAGTCCCGGACCTCGATGGTCATCGTGGTGTCGGCCGGCACCTGCGTGGGGGCGATCGCCACTAGGTCGAAGGCGTTCCAGAGCTCGCCGGTGCCGCCACCCCAGGAGTCCTCGACGACGATCTCGTGGATCGTGGCACCGTCGCCCTGGCTGGTCGCTGTCGTGGTGAGGGAGGAGATGACGGTCTCGCCGGGCTCGACGGCGCTGGCGGGCAGGATGGTCTTGACGAGGGTCACGTCGATGTCGGGATTGACCAGGGTGAGGTCGTCGGAGTCGGTCGCCGTCGCGTCGAGGCCGTTGGGCGCCACGACCTCGGCATCGACGGTGTTCGTGAGGGTCAGCGGCGCGTCCACCGCGGCGCCCTCGGAGGAGTCGATGGTGAACTGGACCTGGCTGGCGGCGTCGGCCTGGATCAGCGTGCCGGTCCACGTGATCTCGAAACCTGAGATGGGGAAGCCGGGCGGGGCGGGGGTGTCGCCCTCGCTGAAGGTGACGTCGACCGGCGGCCCCCCGTCGAGCGGGAACCAAGTGATGGTCGCCGCGGTCGCCCCCGTCGGCCAGGACGGCGCGGTGGTGAAGCCACCGAAGGTGACCTCGTCGGTGAAGAAGGCGAGGTCGGAGACCGTCATCGAGGCGACGGGGACGCCGCCGTTGGTGGTCGTGAGGGTGCCCGTGGACGACTGGCCCGCCGTGATCCGGTTGGGCGTGATGTCCTTGACGGTGGCGACCGACGGCACCGCGGGGTTGACGACGTAGGACGCCGTGGCCTGGTCGGTGACCGGCTCCTGGCCCTCGACCGCGACCTCGCCGACCATCACGTTGTCGACCCGGTGTTGGGACGTCGACAGGTCGGCGCCGGTGTCTCGCTCGGTGGCTCGTTGTGCCAGGGCCAGGTCGACGGCTAGCGAGGCGCCCGGATCGATGTCGCCGTTGCACTCCACGCGCAGTCCACCGACGTCGGCGTTGGCGACGCCCGCCGGAAGCCCGAGCGTGGGGGCGGGGACCGTGGCGCCGGTCACCCAGGCCCAGGCGCTGCCGTCGAAGACATAGGCGTCGACCCGGACGGTGTCGCAGCCGGCCGGCAGGGACGTCGTAGCGAAGCCGGTGAAGTCGGTGATCGTGAACGGGTTGCTGGGGTCGAGGGTCGCGGCGCCGTCGGCTGCTGCCGCCGGCTCCTGCATGGTCAGAGTGGTGACCGGTACGTTGGAGGTGTTGCGGACGCCCAGGCCGATCGTCGAGGGCGCGCCGGGGTTGAACAGCTGGGTCGCGGGGCTCCACGACTTGGTGGCGGCGACGTCGATGACGGTGGGGACGACGATGTTGACCGTGGCGTTGTCGCTCACGGGGTTGGCGTTGGTCGCTGTGGCCGACGCCGTGTTGACGATGTCGGGGCTGGTGCCCGGTGGGTAGTCATCGGGGACGCGCAGGCTGAGCGCGATCGTGAACGTCGTGCCGGAGCCGAGTCCGATGCCGACCGGGTCGTCGGTGGTCTGCTCAAGGTCGATCGTGAAGCTGGTGTCGCTGCCCACCTGCGCGGGCGGCGTCGGAGAGCCGCCGGGGTTCCAGGTGCTGGTGCGCGGGACCGTCGCCGGTGCGGGAGTGAGAGTGACGTTCTGGAGGTCGAACCCGGCCAGCTCGGCCGGCAACGTGTCGGTCAGCTGGGCGTCGAGGCAGTCCTGCTCGGAGCAGGTCACCTGGATGGTGTAGGTGAACGTCTCCCCGGGGCCCGGGGTCGGGTTGTCCACGCCCTTGGTGACCTGGAGGTAGTCACCGGGGTCCGCGGCCGCCGACGGGCTGGGCGCGAGCGCGGTCCACACCAGGGTCGTGGCGACGACCACCCCTGCGACGAGGAGCCGGGTCGGCCTTCGAGGAGCCCAGCGGGACCTGACCATGAGCATGCCCCCCGAGACTCGGCTTCATTTTTCGTCCTGTCACGTCATCGTAAAGGCGGCCGGGTCCCACGAGAAGATCCCGCGCCACGACGTCGGACGAGGCCTGCAGCACGCTGGGTGGGACCCGGCGGTGGCAACCGTGGACGAGCGGCGCGCATCCTAGGTGTGTGCGGCACCGACGCCAGTGGGCTCGAGCGGCGTGCTGCGCTGCCCTGGCGCTCTCCCTGGCATCCGCTCTGGCCTCGTGCGACGACGATCCGGCTGAGACCAGGGCGCCCGCTTCTTCCAGGAGCCCGGAGGCGGACGCGCCGGAACCGGCGACCGTGCGGCCGCGAACGGCGTCCATGCCCGAGGTGCCGGCCCGGGTCATGTACGCCCGCGCCCCTGAGGGCCATGGCGTCCTGGTCGGGGCCGCGGGGGTGACCGACGTGGGGGTCGCCGTAGCGGCGTACGTCCCGACCCGACGGGGTGCGGTCTACGCGTCCGGCACGCGGGTCTATGGCGTCGGTGAGCGTGGAACACCGGTCGACGTCGGTCCGGTCGGCGAGCAGGGCGTGCTGTTCCAGGTGGACCCGACGATGCGCTATGTCGTCTGGCCGGTCATGGCCGGCCGGGGGCGGCTCGTCCGCACCCTCGTCTATGACGTGGCCGCGCAGCGGATCGTTCTCGACCGGCTCTTGGCGTGGTCGGCCGCTCCCGGGACCGACTCCGCCGTCGCGTCGTTCGGGGTCCCCAGCCTCCGGCTCGTCCGGGTCGAGCCGGAGCGGATCTGGAGCTTCGCCACCCGCTCCGGTCGGCTCCTGGTGCTGCCCACGGGCCGGGTGTTCGACCTCCGCGGACGCGCCGTGCCCGGCGCCTCCCGCGACGGTGGCATCTGGTCACCGGGTCTGCGCTATCGCGCCATCGGGCGCGGCGGCCACCTGGCCCGCGTGGTCGACGCCCGGTCTGGTCACGACCTGACGCCCGCCCACCTGCCCGGCTCTCCTCGGGCTGCGTTGTGGTTCGGGCGCTGGCTCGGTCCACGCAACTTCAGCGTCACCCTCACCTCCGGCACGTGGCGGCACGCGCTCGTGCGCGTCTATGACTGCCGGACCGCAGGTCGCTGCACGCCCGCGTTCCGCTACCGGCTGGGCGCAGCCGACGGAGGGTTGAGCTCCTCGAGCGAGATCGGCTGACCGACCGTTCGTCAGTAGACCTGCGGCACGAACGTCTGCTCGTGCATGGGCGGCCGGACGTAGGGCATCTCCTTCATCACCGGCAGCTCGATGACGTCGGGGGCGACGTCCTCGTAGTCGAACTGGCTGAGGAGGTGGGAGATGCAGTTGAGCCGCGCGGCCTTCTTGTCGTCGGACGGGACGACGTACCAGGGCGCCTGCTTGATGTCGGTGTACTGGAACGTCGTGTCCTTGGCCATGGAGTACTTGACGTAGAGCTCGTGCTCGGCGAGGTCCATGTCGGAGAGCTTCCAGCGCTTGAGCGGCTCGGCGTTGCGGGCCTCGAAGCGGCGGCGCTGCTCGTCGTAGGACACCGAGAACCAGTACTTGATGACCTTGATGCCGCTGCGCACGAGCATCCGCTCGAACTCGGGGCAGGAGCGGAGGAACTCCTGGTGCTCCTCGGGGGAGCAGAAGTCCATCACCCACTCGACGTTGGAGCGGTTGTACCAGGAGCGGTCGAACAGGACCATCTCGCCGGCGGCCGGGAGGTGCTCGACGTAGCGCTGGAAGTACCACTGCGTCCGCTCGCGCTCGGTGGGCTTGGGGACGGCGACCACGCGAACGGTGCGGGGACTGGTGCGCTCGGTGATCCGCTTGATCACACCGCCCTTGCCGGCCGAGCCCCGACCCTCGAAGATCACCGCGACCTTGAGCCCCTGGCTCTGCACCCAGTACTGCAGCAGGACCAGCTGCTCCTGCAGCTTCTCGATCTCCGCGTCGTAGTAGGTCGACTTGAGGGTGCCGTCCTGCTTGTACTTGAGGGGATCGAGCCCGTTGCTCGCTTCCTTGCCCTTGTGGGACCGGACGTCGTCAGCGCCCTCGGGGGGAGTGACCTGCTTGGACATGCGGGGCCTCGCTTTCGCTCGTGCCCACATTCCACTCCCTGCCCACCCGACGGCAAGCACCGGGGTCAGAGTGTGGTCGCTTCTCGTCAGTCGGTACGCCGGTCCACGTCCGGGTCGAGCCGGTCGGCCTCGAGCTCGGCACGGTCCGCCTCGAGCTGTGCCTCGCGGGCGCGCAGCTGGGACTCCGACGCTTCTGTGCGCCGGCTGGTCGCCTCCGCGCGCATCCCCTCCGACCTGGAGCGGTTCGCCTCCTCCTGCTTGTCCTCCTGGCGACGCCGCACGGCCATCATCGCGCCGACGATGACGGCGATGACGACGACGATCGCGATGACGATGACGATCTGGGTGGTAGTCATGGGACCTCCGGTTCGCAACAGCGGTCCAGGCGGACGACTGGGGCCGCCTTGGTCGTGCCCGCAACGGGCGTGTGGCATGCACCGGGGGCGGGCCGTGTCTCGCATCCGAGACGACTGCGTGCTTCGGCGTCTGGTGGCCCGATCCCGCGCGGAGTGCAATGACCACATGGGAGAGCAGGTGTGGGTCGGCCGCGGGCCGGTGTCCTTCGCAGACGTCGTCGCCGTGGCCCGCCGCGAGGCCGCGGTGTCGCTGACCGACGACGCACTCGCGGCGATCGACCGTGCCCGCGAGGTCATCGACGAGCTCGCGGCCGGGGAGAAGCCGACCTATGGCGTCTCGACCGGCTTCGGAGCCCTGGCCACGCGACACATCCCCACCGAGCTGCGCGCCCAGCTCCAGCGGTCGCTGGTGCGCTCGCACGCGGCCGGCTCCGGTCCCGAGGTCGAGCGCGAGGTGGTGCGGGCCCTGATGCTGCTGCGGCTGTCGACGCTCGCGACGGGGCACACCGGCGTACGCCGGGAGACCGCGCAGCTGATGGCCGCGCTGCTGACCCACGGGATCACGCCCGTGGTGCGCGAGTACGGCTCGCTCGGCTGCTCCGGCGACCTGGCGCCGCTCGCGCACTGCGCGCTCGCGCTGATCGGCGAGGGCGAGGTCCGGGATGCCCAGGGCGAGCTGATGCCGGCCGCGGACGCGCTACTCGCCGCCGGGCTGAGCCCGGTCGAGCTCGAGGCCAAGGAGGGGCTGGCACTCATCAACGGCACCGACGGGATGCTCGGGATGCTGATCCTGGCCATCGAGGACCTGCGGATGCTGCTGCGCACCGCGGACGTCGCCGCGGCCATGTCGGTGGAGGCGCAGCTCGGCACCGACCGCGTGTTCGCCCCTGAGCTCCAGGCCCTGCGACCCCACCCCGGCCAGGCCGACTCGGCGGCCAACCTCGCGCTCATGCTGCATGACTCCGCCGTGGTGGCCTCGCATCGCGGGCCCGACTGCAACCGGGTCCAGGACGCCTACTCGCTGCGCTGCTCACCCCAGGTGCACGGCGCCGCGCGTGACACGGTCGAGTACGCCGCCACGGTCGCCGGCCGCGAGCTCGCCAGTGCGATCGACAACCCCGTGGTCCTGCCCGACGAACGGCGGGTGGAGTCCAACGGCAACTTCCACGGGGCGCCCGTCGCCTATGTCCTCGACTTCCTGGCCATCGTCGCCGCCGACGTGGCGTCGATCTCGGAGCGGCGTACGGACCGCTTCCTCGACAAGGCCCGCAACCAGGGGCTGGCGCCGTTCCTCGCCGATGACCCCGGAGTCGACAGCGGGCTGATGATCGCCCAGTACACGCAGGCCTCGATCGTCTCCGAGCTCAAGCGGCTCGCGGCGCCGGCGTCGGTCGACTCGATCCCCTCCAGCGCGATGCAGGAGGACCACGTGTCGATGGGCTGGAACGCCGCGCGCAAGCTGCGGCGCTCCGTCGACGGGCTCACCCGCGTCGTCGCGGTCGAGGTGCTCGCGGGGGCCCGGGCGCTCGACCTGCGCGCACCGCTGACGCCGGCCCCCGCCACCGGTGCGGTGCGAGACCTGCTGCGCGCGAACGGTGTCGACGGGCCCGGTCCCGACCGCCACCTGTCCCCGGAGATCGAGGCGGCCGTCGAGCTGGTCCGCTCGGGGCGTGCCCTGGCCGCGGCCGAGGACGCCGTGGGCACCCTGGCCTGATCCCGGCTCGTGGGGGGAGCTGCTCAGGCGACCCGCCGGCGCGCCCTCACGAGCCGCCAGATCGTGTAGGCCTGGAGGGCGAGATAGACGGCCGCGATGATCCAGAACACCCAGGGGTTGGCGCCACCGTCACCTCCGGTCTGGGTGCACTCCATGGGTCCGGTGGTCCCGTCCGCACGCACCGACTGGCTGCACGCCTCACCCGTGGAGGAGTCGGTCGAGATCGGGGCGAGGAGGACGGTGGTGAACACCACCGGGAAGCCCGTGGCCAGGAACAAGGCGCCCAGCACCTTCTCGCCGGGCGTCCATAGCCGGGACACGAGCAGGAGCACGAAGCCGGCCAGGCAGAGCAGCGCCGCGACCGGGTAGACCACGAAGATCACCTCGGCCGCGATGAGGCACAGCAGGCTCGCCACCTCGACGTTGCCGAAGGTGGGGGGAGTGCGGACCGGAGGCCCATAGCCCAGCGGACCTGCCGGGACCGGCCTGTCGAGCGCGGCGGAGCCCACGACCTCGGCGGGGGACCCCAGCCGGTCGAGCACGCCGCGGATCTCCGCCTCGGAGCTCTGGTCGGTGATGGCGCTGGCCAGGTGCTCCCGGACGTCCTCGACGAGCTCGCGGGCCTGGTCGGGCGGCAGCAGTCGCCAGGACTCGGCGCTCAGGCGAGCCAGGTAGTCCTCGACGAAGGGGTGGGTGGCGCCGGTGTTCATCGTGGGTTCCTTCCGTCGAGCACCATGTCGACCGCGTTCTTGAAGTCCGTCCACGAGCCGCGGAACTGCTCCAGCGCCTGCCGGCCGCGCTCGGTCACGCGGTAGTAGCGGCGCGGTGGCCCGCTCGGGGACTCGTGCCAGGTGGTGGCGACGAGCTCCTCCTTGCGGAGGCGGCTCAGCAACGGATAGATCGTGCCTTCGCTGGCGACGAGCCCCGCCTCGGACAGCTGGGTGACCAGGTCGTAGCCGTAGCGCTCCTCATCGGTGAGCAGCGCCAGCACGCAGTACTCCAGCGCCCCGCGCCGGAGCTGCGCGACGGCCGGCTCTCCTGGTCCCATGTGGTGCATGGTAGTCGCCAAGTACCTTGCGTTGCAAGACAGCATGGGCGATCCCGGAGCAGGCCGCCAGTCTCAGATCCGAGACGTACGGCGCCCATCGGGTCTAGTGCGGCCCCCGTCGCGCGGCGTTCCATGGTCCTGTCACCGGAACCTCGACCCAGGAGCCCTCGCGATGACCGACAACCCGCGCCTCCCGATCCACGCGCCGCACGGCAACGAGCTGAGCTGCGGCTCCTGGCAGACCGAGGCGCCTCTGCGGATGCTGATGAACAACCTCGACCCCGATGTCGCCGAGCGACCCGAGGACCTGGTCGTCTATGGCGGCTCCGGCAAGGCGGCGCGCAGCTGGGCGGCGTACGACGCGATGCTGCGGACCCTGCGCACCCTCAAGGACGACGAGACCATGCTCGTCCAGAGCGGCAAGCCGGTCGGGGTGATGAAGACCCACGAGTGGGCGCCGCGAGTGCTGATCGCCAACTCCAACCTGGTCGGCGACTGGGCCAACTGGGAGGAGTTCCGCGCGCTCGAGGAGCTCGGCCTGATCATGTATGGCCAGATGACCGCCGGGTCGTGGATCTACATCGGCAGCCAGGGGATCCTCCAAGGCACCTTCGAGACCTTCGCGGCCGTGGCCGACAAGCGCTTCGGCGGCACCCTGGCCGGCACCATCACGCTGACCGCCGGCCTCGGCGGCATGGGCGGTGCCCAGCCCCTCGCCGTCACGATGAACGACGGCGTCGCGATCTGCGTCGAGTGCGACCCCCACCGCATCCAGCGGCGGCTCGAGACGCGCTACCTCGACGTCAAGGCCGACTCCCTCGACCACGCCCTCGAGCTGGCCGTCGAGGCCCGCGACGCCAGGCGTCCGCTCTCGATCGGGGTCCTCGGCAACGCCGCCGAGCTGTTCCCCGAGCTGCTGCACCGCGAGGCCCCGATCGACATCGTCACCGACCAGACCTCCGCCCACGACCCGCTGTTCTACCTGCCGGCCGGCACCCGCTTCGAGGACTGGGAGACCGAGCGGAGCGAGGACCCGGCGGGCTTCACCAAGCGCGCTCGAGAGTCGATGGCCGTCCATGTCCGCGCGATGGTGGAGTTCCAGGACGGCGGCGCCGAGGTGTTCGACTACGGCAACTCCATCCGCGACGAGGCGCGCAAGGGCGGCTATGACCGGGCTTTCGAGTTCCCCGGCTTCGTGCCCGCCTACATCCGCCCGCTGTTCTGCGAGGGCAAGGGCCCCTTCCGCTGGGCGGCGCTCTCGGGCGACCCGGCCGACATCGCGGCCACCGACCGGGCGATCCTCGAGCTCTTTCCCGATAACGAGCGGCTCCACCGGTGGATCACCATGGCGCAGGAGAAGGTCGAGTTCCAGGGCCTCCCCGCGCGCATCTGCTGGCTGGGCTACGGCGAGCGTCACCTGGCGGGCCTGAAGTTCAACGAGATGGTCGCCTCGGGCGAGCTCAAGGGTCCGATCGTGATCGGTCGCGACCACCTCGACTGTGGGTCCGTCGCCTCGCCCTACCGTGAGACCGAGGGCATGCTCGACGGCTCCGACGCGATCGCCGACTGGGCGTTGCTCAACGCCCTGGTCAACACCGCGTCGGGCGCCACCTGGGTCTCCATCCACCACGGCGGGGGCGTCGGCATGGGCCGCTCGATCCACGCGGGCCAGGTGACCGTCGCCGACGGCACCGACCTGGCCGCGCAGAAGATCGAGCGCGTCCTCACCAACGACCCCGGGATGGGGATCATCCGCCACGTCGACGCGGGCTATGACATCGCCAGCGACGTTGCGCACGAGCGTGGGGTCAGGATTCCGATGCAGGAGTCCTGACGTCCGTCGCTACTTCGTCGCGGAGCCGAAGTCGGCCTTCCACACAGACACGGCCTTGGTGGTCACAGCCCAGGTGCCGTTGGCGAAGATGTCCTGGCCCGCCGCCGAGGCCGTCGAGTTGAAGCGGTAGCCCAGGCCGCGGTTGCCGAGGCTGAAGGCGATCAGAGTGCCGTAGTCGAGCCCGTCCCCTCCGCGCCTGTACAGGCAGATGTAGCCGGGCGCTGCGGCCGGCTGCTCATACGTACCGGGGCAGTGAGGGACGGGCCCGCCGGACCCCGAGAAGACGGGTACCGGCTCCGAAGGCAGCTCGGTCTGGAAGTCGATCACGCTGCCGTAGTCGCCGCCGGCCCCGCCGCTCACGTAGTCGAAGGCCCACATCCCGGTGAGGGTCACGCCCACGGGAGCCTTGGCAGGGAACTTGGCGCCATCGGGGATCACGTTGGCCGCGAACGCGCCGGTCTTCTTGTCCGTGGCCACGAGCTTGCCCTTGCGCTGGGCGGTGGACGCGGTGGCCTTCACGGCGTGCAGCCCGTCGACCTGGTCGGCGTTGACGCCCATGGCTCGGGCCAGCGCGGGACCACCGACGTAGCCGACGGACATGAGGAGGGCTGCCGCGGACATGACGACGGCGGCGCGGTTGCTGAAGGTTGATCGGCTCATGGACGTCACGCTCCGCCGGTGCACCGCGTCGTGCCATGCCCCATCGCACCGAACCGGTGACTGGTCCGTCACAGCGGGCCTGGGCAGGAGGGTCGCCTCAGGTCTAGGCTCGGCGGCTTCCCTGGTCTTCGACGAAACCCAGGAGCAGTCCCATGGACATCGCCTCGTTCTATGGCTTCTTCTCCGCGACCTGCTTCACGCTGCTCGGGCTCTGGTGGAACGTCGTGCAGGGTCACCCTGGCTGGATGCGTGAGGAGGGTCTGCGTCGGGCGGTCGGCGGCGTCTACCTGGCGTTCTTCCTGCCGGCCCTGATGGGCCTGTTCGCCCAGGTGGGTGGCTCGTCGTCGCCGGGGTTCTGGCGGATCAGCTTCGTCGTCGTCGCCCTGGTGGGCGTCGTGTCGACGGTGCGCCTCCTCGGTCTGACGCGAATGGGATCGACGTCCGCCCTGCCCCTCCAGGTCGCGGCCGCCGTGCTCTATGCCGTGGTCGGGCTCGTCGGGGTCGCGCCGGGGCTGGTCGACCCGCTGGGCATGACGCCCGTCCAGGCCGAGGCGATGCTGCTCATCGTGCTGATCGTGATCGCCCATGGGCTGGTGTGGGAGTTCATGCGGCGTACGGCGACCGATCCCGCAGAGGCCTGAGCCCGGGGCCACCGGATCACGGGATCCCGTGCACCCGCCGGTCGTTCTTGACAGGATGCAGTCATGGCGACCAAGAAGCCGGCTCGGGGCCGGACGCCGCTGTCCGGCATCAGCTCCAGGGCGTGGGAGCACCCCGCGGACAGGGGCGCCCTGGTCGCCTTGCGCAAGCTGCGTGGCTTCGACTCCGTGCTCAAGGCGTTCAACGCGCTCGTCAACGAGCGCCAGGTGCGGCTGGTCTTCCTCGGCTCGGCCGTGCGGGTGAGCGAACGCCAGTTCCCCGAGCTGCATCGGTCCCTGGCCGACGTCGGGGCGGTCCTCGACGCCGACGAGCTGCCCGAGGTCTACGTCCTCGCCGACCCCACGCTGAACGCCCGCACGATCGGGATGGCCAAGCCGATCATCGTGCTCAGCTCCGCCCTCGTGGACCTTCTCGACACCGACGAGCTGCGGTTCGTGCTGGGGCACGAGCTCGGCCACGCGCTGAGCGGCCACGCCGTCTATCGGACCCTCCTCGACCGCCTCCTCGCACTGACCGGGCTGCTCGCCGCGGTGCCGGGAGGAGCGCTCGGCATCCGCGTCATCACGGCGGCGCTGATGGAGTGGTCGCGCAAGTCCGAGCTGTCGGCGGACCGAGCAGGGCTGCTCGCCACGCAGGACCCGGCCGTCGCCATGCGCGTGCACATGAAGCTCGCCAGCGGCGGCCACCTCGACAGCCTCGACATCACGTCCTTCCTCGAGCAGGGCACCGAGTACGCCGAGACCGAGGACCTGCGCGACTCGGTGCTCAAGCTGTTGCTCACCGAGAGCCGCAGCCACCCCTTCGCCGTCGTCCGGGCCCGCGAGCTGCGTTCGTGGGTCGACTCGGGTGCCTACACCGCGATCCTGGGCGGCGACTACCCGCGCCGCGAGGACGACGCCACGGCCGTGCTCTCGGAGGCCGCGCAGGAGGCGGCGGCGTCCTACGCCGATGCCTTCCAGCGCACGCAGGACGCGCTCGGTCGGTTGATGCACGAGGCCGCCGGTTGGTTGGGGACCGCGAAGACCTGGCTGGACGACAAGCTGCGCCGCGAGCAGAACTGACCCCCAAGCCCTCCTCGCCATGTCCGCGAACGACCCACTCGACCCCGCCGTCCAGCGCATGCTGGGGGGCGACGAGGCGTCGTTCCGCGAGGTCTATCGCGCGGTGCAGCCGGCGCTGCTGCGCTACCTGACGGTCCTTGTCGGGGTGGAGGACGCCGAGGATGTCGCCTCCGAGGCGTGGGCGCAGGCGTTCCGCGACCTGTCGCGCTTCACCGGGGGCGCCGACGGGTTTCGCGGCTGGCTGACCACCATCGCCCGGCACCGGGCCCTCGACCATCTGCGTCGCCGGTCCCGGCGTCCCGTCGCCGACGTCGGGCTCGACGTCGTCGAGGAGTACGCCGAGGTGGCCGGCGCCGAGGACCTCGTGATCGCCGACTTCTCGACCGACGAGGCGATGGCGCTGATCCGCGGCCTGCCGCGCGAGCAGGCGGAGGCCGTGATGCTGCGCTCCGTGCTCGGCTTCGATGCCAAGACGGCCGCCGAGATCCTCGGCAAACGACCCGGCGCGGTCCGCACGGCCGCTCACCGGGGCCTGGCCGCGCTCGCCCGACGGCTCGAGCGCGAGGGCCGGTCTGGACCGACCGGCCACCCCAGTGACGTCTCGCGGTCCTCCGGCGCTGAAGAGGTGAGATGAGCATCCAGAGGAAGCCCCGGCTGACGCGTCGCCGCGCCGAGCAGCTGCTCGACGGCCACGGTCCCGCCGGCGACCCCGTGGGCCGAGTCCTCGACGCGGCCGCTGCGCCGGGACGCCCGGACGAGCTGGCGCGCGAGGACGCCACGGCGGCGATGTTCCAGGCCGCCCGTCTCGACACCAGCTGGGGCCGTGGCAAGTCCGACGACGCGCGACTGCGCCGTTCCGCGCCGCTCACGGCGCTCCTCGGGACCGGTCTCGCCGTCCTCCTCACCTCCGGTGGGTTGGCGCTCGCCGCCACCGGGCAGCTGCCGTGGCAGGAGCCCACCACGCCTTCGCACTCCCACGATCACGGCGGCCGACACAGCTCGCAGGCTTCTGCGGACGGTTCCTCGCGCGGTGACGGTTCCGAGCGACCGGCGGGGTCCGACGGCACGCCGTCTGGACGCCCTTCGGCCCAGGCGAGCCAGGCGACCGACCCGAGCAACGACATCACCTCGGCCAACCCGACGTCTGAGGCGACCAGCGGGTCGTCGATGCCGTCTAGCGACCCGTCGTCGAGCTCGACCAGGAAGCCTCATCCCACGCACCCGGCTCACCCCACCAAGAAGCCGCACCCCACGAAGCCACCCAAGCCCACCAAGACTCCGAAGCCACCGAAGCCCACCAAGACACCGAAGCCGCCCAAGCCCACCAAGACTCCGAAGCCGCCGAAGCCGACGAAGTCCGCATAGACCCACCCAGGTCGTCGCACCCCACGATGACGATCCGGGTGTCTCGGGGATGGTCCGCCACGAGAGGCATGTGCCCCACACAACCCTCGCCTCTCGCGGCGGACCATGGACCTTCCTCGGCCACCTAGGACCGCAGTAACACTTCGCAGGGCGACGGCGCTGAGGAGATGAACGCCAGGAGCCGAGGAGCGCCACCGACGCTCCACGGTGTTCCGGGCCGCCACCCCTGGCGGCCGCAAGCGTCTCGGGAAGACGCCCGCCGCGAGAAGAAGTGCTCCCCCGTCCTGCTTCTCGCGGCGGGTGTCGCACGCCTGGGGATCGGGTCAGCCTCGATCGGGTCAGCGGGCGGCGGCGACCTCGGCCGACTCGCCGCAGGCCGACACGAACCCGTCGAGCTGCTCATCGGTGACGGCCAGGCTCAAGGCGAGATAGCCGCGGCCGGCGATGTAGAAGCCGCGGTGCAGCAGCTCATGGAAGAACAGCGACCGCAGCCGCGCGTCTGCTCCCGCCAGGTCCTCCGGGTGGCGCACCGGACCCGGCACGGGGTGCACGTTGAGCAGCGAGCTCTGGCCCGAGGCCGTCCAGCCGTACGGCGCCATCGCTGCGGCGAGCCGGTCGCGCAGGGCCTCCCCGCGAGCGTGGTGGGCGGCCAGGGTGTCGGCGTCGACGAGGCGGCTGACCGCCACTCCGGCAGCCATGGTGAACGCGTTGTTGTTGAAGGTGCCGCCGTGGGCGAGCCCGCCAACGCGGGGGTCGTAGGCCGCCATGATGTCGGCGCGGCCGCCGAAGGCGCCGAAGGAGAGGCCGCCGGCGATGTACTTGCCGAGCGTGGTCAGGTCCGGCGTGACGCCGAGGAGCTGCTGGGCCCCGCCGAAGGAGAAGCGCGAGGTCATCACCTCGTCGAAGATCAGCAGGGCGCCGGCGGCCGACGTGAGGTCGCGGAGCAGGGCGAGGAAGCTGGGGTCGGCGGGGATGCAGCCGGCCGATCCCATCATCGGCTCGACGAGGACCGCGGCGATGCGGTCGCCGTGCTCGGCGAACTCGGCCCGGACCGACTCGGGGTCGTTGAACCGCGCCACGCCGTACTCGAAGGGGACGCGGAGCGGCTCGCTGCCGGCCTGGAAGGTCATCGGGCCGCCGTGGTAGGCGCCGTCGAAGACCACCAGCCGGGGGCGACCGGTGACGTGGCGAGCGGTCAGGACCGCGAGCAGGTTGGCCTCGGACCCGCTGTTGGTGAACCGAACCCGATCGACGGAGGGGAAGCGGCTGACGAGGTGCTCGGCCAGGAGTGCCTCGGCGTCCTGCATCGCGCCGTAGCCCCAGCCGTTGTCGACGACGGCCCGGATCGCGGCGGCGACGTCGGGGTGGCGGACGACCAGCCCGGAGCTGTAGTCGCCGAGGATGTCGACGATGTCCTGCCCGTCGACGGTGTGCAGCACCGCGCCCTCGCCACTGGCGATGCGGACCCCGAACGGGTCGGTGTGCAGCGTCGTTCGCGTGTTGCCGCCGGGCATGCTGCGCTCGGCGCGGGCCGCCATCTCGCGGCTGACCGGGTGGGCCTCGGTGAAGCGGGCGACCGCCGCGGCGAGGCGCCGGTCGATGTCGGTGGTACCAGGGGCTGTGGTCACGCGGTCATCCTGCCAACTGGTGCGCCCCTAGCCCCATCTGGCGCGCCCCTGGTGGGGGTGAGTGCCCGGTACACCGGGCACTTGCCCCCACGACAGGCGCGGCAGTTGGGACCAGCGGCGCGGGAGCTGGCGCTCGGGGCGCGGGAGCTGGCGCTCGGGGCCGGCGGACCTCAGCCGAGGGCGGCGATGGCGTCGTGGATCGCGAGGGTACGACGGGCCGAGTCGACGTGCAGGTTCTCCACCATGCGGCCGTTGTAGGTCACCACTCCGGCGCCGGCCGCCGCCCCCCACGCGGCGATCAGGCCACGGGCGTCCTCGACGGCCTGGGCCGACGGGGCGAAGGCCTCGTTGGCGCCGTCGACCTGACCGGGGTGGATCAGCGTCTTCCCGTCGAAGCCCATCTCGCGGCCCTGCTGGCACTCGGCCAGGAAGCCCTCGGTGTTGCGGACGTCGTTGTAGACGCCGTCGATGATCGCCTTGCCCGTCGCACGCGCCGCGAGGAGCGCCAGCCCGAGCCCGGTGAGCAGTGGCTGCCGTCCGGGGACGTGCTCGGCATAGAGCTCCTTGGCCAGGTCGTTGGTCCCCATCACCAGGACCGACAGCCGTTCGGACGCCGCCGCGATCTCCTCCGCGTGCAGCATCGCGCGCGGGGTCTCGATCATCGCCCAGAGGGTCGTGCGGTCCGGCGCCCCGTGACGCTCCATCGCGTCGACCAGAGCGTGCACGGCCTCGACGGAGTCGACCTTGGGTACGACGATCGCGTCCGGGCCGGCGGCGCACGCGGCGGCCAGGTCGGCGGCGTGCCACTCGGTGTCGGCGCCGTTGACGCGGATGGTCAGCTCGCGGCGCCCGTACTCTCCCGAACCCACCGCGGCACAGGCCGCCTCGCGGGCGGCCGGCTTGGCGTCGGGGGCCACGGCGTCCTCGAGATCGAGGATCAGCCCGTCACAGGGGATGGACTTGGCCTTCTCGAGCGCCCGCTCGTTGGAGCTGGGCATGTAGAGGACGGAGCGGCGGGGGCGGAACTCGGCCATGTCAGCCCACCTCGATGGCGTCGTAGAGCGCCTTGAGGTTCGGGTCGATCTCCGCCAGCCGCTCGGCCAGCTCGACCATCACCAGGCACTGCTTGAGGGAGGCGTCGTCCTCCATCTTGCCGTCGAGCATCACCGCGCCGGTGCCGTCGCCCATGGCGGCGACCACGCGGCGGGCGTGCACGATGTCCTCGACGCTGGGGGAGAAGACGCGGTTGGCGATCTCGATCTGCTTGGGGTGCAGGCTCCAGGTGCCGACGCAGCCGAGCAGGAACGCGTTGCGGAACTGGTCCTCGCACGCCACGGTGTCGGCGATGTCGCCGAACGGGCCGTAGTAGGGATAGATCCCGTGCATCGCGCACGCATCGACCATCCGCGCGATCGTGTAGTGCCACAGGTCCTGCTGGTACGTCGTCCGCGCGGCCGCGACGTCCGCCGTACCGTCCTCGCCGACCGGCGGGTCCTGACGGACGAGGTAGCCGGGGTGACCGCCGCCGACGCGCGTCGTCTTCATCCGGCGGTCGGCCGCCAGGTCGGCTGGGCCGAGCGAGATGCCCTGCATGCGTGGGGAGGCGCCACAGATCTCCTCGACGTTGGCGACGCCGCGGGCGGTCTCCAGGATCGCGTGGACGAGGATCGGGCGGGTCAGCCCGGCCTTCGCCTCGAGCTGGGCGAGCAGGCGGTCGACGTAGTGGATGTCCTCGGCGCCCTGCACCTTGGGCACCATGATCACGTCGAGCTTGTCGCCGATGGCCTGCACCAGGGTGGTCAGGTCATCGAGCACCCAGGGGCTGTCGAGGGCGTTGATCCGGGTCCACAGCTGGGTCGGACCGAAGTCGGTGGCCTGCGCGATCCGGACGAGACCCTCGCGGGCGGCGAGCTTGTTGTCCGCCTTCACGGCGTCCTCGAGGTTGCCCAGCAAGACGTCGACGGTGCCGACCATCTGGGGGATCTTGGCCGCCATCTTCTCGTTGGACGGGTCGAAGAAGTGGATCGCCCGGCTCGGGCGGGCGGGGATCTCGGTCAACGGCAGGGGTGCGCCCACGGCGAGGGGGCGGAAGAAGTCCTTGGCGCTCTTGGGCATGGGCGGACGTTAGCAACGCGGGGCGATCACTGGGTATGACACATCGCACGTCGACAGCGCCGCGCGCCGCGTCGTAGCTGGGTGGGGCCGCTGCGGTCGCGTCCGACCGCGCCGATACTTTCTCCCATGGACACCACGCCGCCGCCGGTCTCTTCTCCGTTCGTGGGTGGGTATGCCTCGACCGGGTCCCGCGTCGCAGCGTTCGTCGTCGACCTGGTCGCCACCAGCGTCGTCCAGACGGTCCTCAACAACACCTTCGACCTCTACGACCGGGTCCCCGGCCGAGGTGGCGTCACCCTCCGCGGGGGCCTCGACACCCTGATGGTCTGGCTCGCCGTATGGTCCATCTGGTTCGTCGTGCCCACGGCGTTCACGGGCGCGACCCTCGGCAAGGCGTTCCTCGGGATCCGCGTGACGACCCTGGCCGGACGCACGCCTGGCCTCGCGAAGGCCGCCCTCCGCTACCTCGGCATCAGCGTGATGTCGTTGCTCTGCTGGATCCCCCTCATCATCACCGCCGTCAACATGGGGAGCCGCCCCAGACACCAGGGCTGGCACGACAGGCTCGCCGACACCATCGTCGTCACCAGCCGCTGACCACCGCCACTTGGAGCATCGAGGGCGCTGGCGTACGTCGATCGGTCGTCTCGTGAAGGCGGCGGGCACCTACCGCCTCCACCACCGCCGCCGAGGAGCGTCGGGAGCGGGAGCGGGAGCGGGAGCGGGAGCGGGAGCGGGAGCGGGAGCGGCGGACGGGGCGGGCGTGGGCCGGGAGGCCCGACGTTGGCGCCAGCCCTCGACCGTGACCTCGACGTCGCGCTGGCGGGTGACAAGCGGTGGTCCGCCGAGGGGCTGGTAGAACGCCGCCCGCACCCGCTCGTTGAACTCCTCGACCTCACGGCGTACGTCGGCTTCGACGCTCAACCTGTCCAGCCGCGCGTCGAGCCCGGCGTCGTCCTTGCGCAGCTGAAGGGCCGGCGGGAGGACGCCGCTGATCTGCTCGCGCTCGACGAGCTTCTTGACCCACCAGTCCGGGTCGTGGCGCTCGCCGAGGCCCTCGATCGGCTTGCCATAGCCGGGCAGGTCGTCGAACTCGCCGCGAGCCTGCGCCTGCCGGATCTGCTGGTCCACCCAGCTGGCCTGCTGCTCGATGCGGGCACGCGCCGCCGACCGCCCGGTGCGAGGGTCACGCGCCGGGCCGCGGTCGGGGACCTCGGGCTCGGGGGTGTCGGTCGACATCGGTGACCAGCGTACGTCGGCGCCAGTGGCCGGGACCCGGTCCCGGTGGAGTGGCGGCCTCGCCGACGGCGTACGGCCACCGCAGCCGCACATGCCCGGGGCGCGGGCTCTCACGCGCCACACTTCTCGACCGAAGCTGGCACTTCTCGACTGAAACTTCGGTCGAGAAGTGCCAGCTTCACCGGCGAGCCGGTGAAACTGACGGGCCCCCCACCCACCGCCTCACGCAGACACCTCCTCAGCATCAGCGAAGGCGTCGGCGGGGACGACGAGCAACGACAGGGCCGCCAGGAGGGCGGCGGCGGAGCAGATCGCCCACACGGTCAGGTAGCCGCCGAGGGGTGCATGTCCGGCCTCGGTGTCGGCGAGCGACCCGGTCGAGGCCAGCGCGATCGCGAAGACCGCCGACGCGATCGCGCCGCCGACGGTCTTGGTGCCGTTGGTCATGCCGGTCGCGAAACCGGTCCGGGCGGGAGGGGCGGCCGCGGCAGCCGCGGCGGGCAGGGCGGCGACCAGGGCGCCCGACCCGAAGCCCGCGATCGCCATGTTAATCAGCGCCTGCCAGGTGTGGGTGTGGAACGGCACCCACAGGCCGTAGCCGATGGCGACGAGCACAGCGGCGACCACCAGCGCCCCCCGCGCCGTGAACAGCCGTGACGTCACCGGCAGCAGCAGCGCGCCGAAGGCGAGCGTCACGACGTAGAGCACGATCAGCAAGGTCACGAAGCCCGCGTCGGCACCGAGTCCGTAGCCGGCGACGGCCGGGTCGGTCCGGGCGAAGGTCGAGAGCGGGATCTGCGCGCCCAGCACCGACATGCCGAAGAGGAACGCCGTCAGCTGGACCGGCCACATCGCCGGCTCGGCGAAGAGGCGTACGTCGACGATCGGCTCGTGGTGGGCGGCCTCGTAGCGGATGAACGGCACGAACGCGACCAGCCCCAGGAGCACGGGCAGCCAGGCCGGCAGGTAGCCGGGACCGTTGAGCCGGATCAGGATGAGCCCCGCCATCACGAGCCCCAGCGCCAGCGTCACCAGCGCGAGCCCGACCAGATCGATGCCGCCGGTGGCAGTCCCCGGCCGGTCCTCGACACCGAACCAGATCACGCCCAGGACGAGGGTCACCGCGACCGCCGGGAACATCAGCAGCGTGCTCATGCCGATCGAGCCGACCAGCTGGCCGCTGACGCCGGCGCCGATGATGACGGCGAGCTCGAGCGAGAAGACGAGGATGCCGGCGGCCTTGCGGGTCAGCCGGTCCTGGCGCGGGTCGTCCGCCGTACGGCGATGGACGATCGCGACCTCCATGGGGAGCCACACCACATAGGCGCCCTGGATCGCGAAGCCGATGAGGAAGGTCGTGAACGTGGGCGAGAACGCCAGCACCCACGAGCCGACCGCGGTGATCGCGGTCGACAGCAGCAGCACCTTCTTGTGGCCGATCAGGTCGCCGAGCCGGGCCAGCAGCGGGATCGACAGCGCCGAGACGATCAACTGGGCGGCCTCGAACCAGTTGACGTCGGCGTCGCGCATCGACAGGTGCCCCGCGATGTCCTTCCAGATCGGCGTGTAGAAGCCCTGGAGGATGCCGCTGGCGATCTCGACCGCGACGAGGAAGCCGACGACCGTGGCCAGCGAGTGCAGATGCTTGGGTGTCGACGGGGCGACGGAGACCGGCTCGGACATCAGGAGATCCTCTCGATCAGCCGGTGGTACCAGTCGACCCCGGCCAGGAAGTCGGTCACCCCGAGGTGCTCGTCATAGGAGTGGATGGCCTCGCGCTGGGCCTTGGTCATCCGGAACGGTGCGAAGCGGTAGACCCGCTCGGAGATGGCGGTGAAGTGGCGGCTGTCGGTGCCGGCCATCATGACGTACGGCGCCGGCACCGCGTCAGGGAACACCTCGCGGATCGTCGACTCGATCAGGGCGAAGGCGGCGTCCCCGTCGTACGGCGAGATCGGGCTCGGCTCGCCGGACTCGACGACGCGGATCTGCACCTGCTTGTCGCGCACCGCCTTGCGGACGTGCTCGACGACGCCGGCGACCGTGTCACCGACCATGATCCGGATGTTGAGCCCCGCCTTGGCGGTCGAGGCGATCACGTTGAGCGCCGGTGAGCCCTCGAGCGTGGTGGCGGCCACGGTCGTGCGAGTCATGGCGGCGGCCTCGGGACCGGCCGCGATGAGCGCGCGGGTGAGGACGGGCCTGATCCGGTCGGCGTTGGCCATCAAGGGCTTGAGGGCGGCGGGCGCGTGGGGAGCGAGCCGTCGCATCAGCTCCAGGGTCGGGGCCGGCGTGCTGGCCGGGAACGGCGACCGCTCGACCCGCAGCAGCGCTCGGGCGATCCGCGTGGTGGGCCCCATCTTCGCGGGCGTCGACGCGTGGCCACCGCGCCCCTCGACGACCAGCTCGAGTGAGGTGATGCCCTTCTCGGTGACACCGACGACACCCACCGGGGGCTCGACCCCGGGGAAGGCCTGGTGGGCGATGGCACCACCTTCGTCGAGGACGAACCAGGGGCGTACGCCGCGCCCGCGCAGCTCATCGACCGCGAGCAGGGCGGCCTCGCCCGACACCTCCTCGTCGCAGCCGAAGGACAGCCAGACGTCCTGCGCGGGAGTGAACCCGGCGGCCAGGTGCCGCTCCACCGCTTCGCAGATCGCGACGAGGCAGCCCTTGTCGTCGAGGGTGCCGCGACCCCAGATGTGGCCGTCGACGATCTCTGCCGAGAACGGCGGGTGCTGCCACGGCGCGCTCTCGTCGATCGGGACGACGTCGAGGTGGGCCATCAGGACGACGGGACGGTCGCTCGCCCGGCCCGCCCAGCGGAAGAGCAGGCCGTGGCCGGCGATCCGGGTCAGCTCGAGGCGCTCATGGACCAGCGGGAAGGCTGCCGCCAGCTCGTCGAGGAACCGGTCGAACGCCGCCACGTCGACGCGCTCCGGATCGCGGTGCGACACCGTCGGGATGCGGATCAGGGCCTGCAGCTTGGCAACGGCGGCGTCGGCGGCGTGCTGGGTCACGGTCGGACGGTACCGCCGCGGCCACCGATTGTGACGGACCTGCCGGCCGGCGACCTGGCAGGGGCACCGTAAGCGTCCCGTAAGGGCGCGGGCTGGCGGCCCCGCGAGGCGCGGCCCACGATGGACGCATGACTCTCTGGCGCACTGCCGCGACGGCCATCGCCGCGATGACCCTGCTCGCCGCCTGCGCGGCCGAGGCGCCGACGGCCTCCGACCGTCCGGCAGAGCCCTCGAGCCCCGCGACGAGCATGGCGCCGGCGGACGCACCGAGTCCTGCGGACGACGGCGCGGTCGCCACGGCGCCCGGCGCCTATGTCTCGTGGGAGGACTACGACGCCGACCCGGCCGTCGCCGCCGGCACCGCCGTCGTGCTGTTCTTCCACGCGCCATGGTGCCCCGACTGCCGCGCCACCGAGGCGGCGCTCGACGCCGACGGGGTGCCGGACGGCCTGACCGTGGTCAAGGTCGACTTCGACAGTGCGACGGACCTGCGTCGCCGCTACGGCGTGACCGTGCAGCACACCTTCGTCCAGCTGGGGGATGGCGGGGACGCCGTGCAGAAGTGGACCGGGTCGGTGTCGGGGGCCGACATCGCCTCGCAGCTGGTGTGATGCTCGCCCTCGCGGGTGCCCTGGTGGCGGGCATGCTGACCACCCTCGCGCCGTGCGTGCTTCCCGTGCTGCCGGTCGTCCTCGGTGGGTCGGTGGCCTCGGCCCAGCGGACCCGCGCCCTGGTGGTGACCGCCGCGCTGGGTGTCTCCGTCGTCGCGTTCACCCTGCTGCTCAAGGCCTCCACCGTCCTCATCGACCTGGATCCCCGGGTGTGGAGCCTCGTCGCCGGCGGCCTGCTCGTGGGCCTCGGCCTGGTCGCTCTGTTTCCGGCGGCGTGGGATCGTCTCTCGGTCGCGATCGGCCTGCAGCGGCGCAGTGCCGCGGGCCTGGCCGCTGCGACCCGCCGGGAGGGTCTCGCCGGCGCGGTGCTCACCGGTGCCGCCCTGGGGCCGGTGTTCACCTCGTGCAGCCCGATGTATGGCTACGTCGTCGTCACCGTGCTGCCGTCCCGCCCGGCCTACGGGTTCCTGCTCCTCCTGCTCTATGTCGTCGGGCTGTGCGCCACGCTGCTCGCGGTCGCGCTGCTCGGTCGTCGGCTGCTGGCCCGGACGGGGTGGCTGGCCGATCCCCACGGCTGGCTGCGCCGTGGCCTGGGCGCGCTGTTCGTCGCGGTCGGCCTGGTCGTGCTCACGGGGCTGGACCGCGACCTGCAGACCTGGATCCTCGAGAACTCCCCCGTCCGGCCGTGGGACCTGGATGCCGGGTTCATCCCCGACCGGTGAGGCCCACGGCTCAGCCGGACCAGCGGCCCCGGTGCACCACCTCGGCCAGGTCCTTGCGGGGGCGTCGCGACGGGGATCCCGCGGCGCCGGCCTGGTCACTGCGGTGGCCGAGCGTGATCGCACCGACGGGGTCGAAGTCCTCGGGGATGCCGAACCGCTCGCGGACGGCGGCGTCGTAGTCCGGAGGGATCCCGAAGAAGCAGGCCCCCAGCCCTTCGTCGACCGCCGTGAGAAGGATGAGCAGCGACGCCATCGCGGTGTCCATGTGCCAGAACGGCACCGGCCAGCGCGCCTCGTCGAGATCGGTCCAGCCCTTGTCGGGCTCGGCGTAGCGGCCGAGATAGGCCGCCTTGCTGGAGCACGGCACGATCACCACGGGGGCCGTGCGCATCCCCGTCAGCCAGCTGTCCGGCTCGGCCTCCGCGGCCGCGTCGGTGGTGGCGGACCAGAACGCGTCGACGTCCGCTCGGGTGTCGAGCACCAGGAACGCCCAGCCCTGGCTGAAGCCGGCGCTCGGGGCGCGTACGGCGTTGCGCAGCGCCCGCTCGATCGCGGCCGGGTCGACGGGCCGGTCGGAGTAGGCACGCACCATCCTGCGCCGTCGGACGACGTCGGAGAACTCCATGCGCTCGAGCATCCCACGGGGCAGCGAGTCTCGGATCCCAGACCAGACCACAGGGTGTCCGGTTGTGGCGGGAGCCGGGGCGGGGTGGACTGGGAGGGTGAGCTTCGAGCAGATGTGGCGCGACCTCGCGCCGGTGGGGCGGTCCGCGAGCTCCGGTGGCTACTTCCGGCAGCCGTTCACCTCTGCCGAGCTCGAGCTGCGGGCCTGGTTCGGCGAGCAGGTCGCGACCCGCGGGCTGGCGCTGGAGTCCGACGGGTTCGGCAACCTGACGGCCTGGTGGCGTCCCGAGGGCGTCACGGGTCCGGGGGTGCTGACCGGTTCCCATCTCGACTCCGTCCTCGATGGCGGTGCGTTCGACGGTCCGCTCGGCGTCGTCTCGGCCCTGGCGGCCGTCGACACCCTGCGCGAGCGCGGGTTCGTGCCGAGCCGACCGGTCGGCGTCGCGGTGTTCACCGAGGAGGAGGGCTCCCGCTTCGGCCTCGCCACGCTGGGCTCGAGACTGGCCATGGGGGTCATCGACTGGGGCACGGCCCGAAACCTGCGCGACCGTGACGGGGTGGCCCTCGGTGACGCGATGGAGGCGTCGGGGCTGCCCGGCGACCATGAGCCGCGCCCGTGGACCCACGCGGAGCGCCCGGCGGCCTACGTCGAGCTCCACATCGAGCAGGGCCGCCACCTCGTCGACGTCGGTCATGCGGTCGGCGTCGGCAGCGGGATCTGGCCGCACGGCCGCTACCGGTTCGACTTCTCAGGGCAGGCCAACCATGCGGGCACGACCCGCATGGAGGACCGGCACGACCCGATGCTGACCTATGCCGTCACCGCACTCGCCGCCAACAAGCAGGCCAGGCTCGGGGGCCAGCGGGCCACGTTCGGTCGCGTCGAGGTCACTCCCAACGGCACCAATGCCGTCCCCTCCCACGTCACCGCCTGGCTCGACGCCCGCTGCGAGACCGAGGACACCCTCGATCAGCTGCTGGCCGTGATCGGCCGACTCGCCCAGGAGCGCGCCGAGCGCGACGGCACCGGCCTCACCGTCACGACCGAGTCGGTCTCGGGGCCGGTCCGCTTCGACGCCGACCTCGCCGCTCGCGTGGCCGCCGACCACGAAGGCGGCGACTGGCCGTTGATCCCCACCCAGGCCGGCCACGACGCGGGCATCCTGGCCGACGCCGGTATCCCCACCGCGATGCTGTTCGTCCGCAACCCCACCGGCATCTCGCACTCGCCCGAGGAACACGCCGGGCAGGCCGACTGCCTTGTCGGCGTGGCGGCCCTGGCCGACACCCTCGAGCGGCTGGCGTCGTGACCGACTACCTCCTCGAGCGGGCCTGGGTCGACGGAGCCGTCCGCGACGACGTGCTGGTCTCCGTCGCCGACGGCCGCTTCACGCGGGTCGAGTGGCGCCAGCCCGTCGACACGATGGCGGCCGTGCCGGTCGCCGGGCTGACCATCCCCGGGCTCGCCAACTGCCACAGCCACGCCTTCCACCGCGCCCTGCGCGGTCGCACGCAGCGGGGGAGCGGCACGTTCTGGACGTGGCGCGAGCAGATGTATGCCGTCGCCGAGCGGCTCGACCCCGACTCCTACCTCGACCTCGCCCGCGCCACCTACCGCGAGATGGTCGCCGCAGGCATCACCGCGGTCGGTGAGTTCCACTATCTGCACCACCAGCCGGACGGGACGCCGTACGACGAGCCCGGCGCGATGGGCGACGCGCTCGTCGAGGCCGCCCGCGACGCCGGTCTGCGGATCGCGTTGCTCGACACCTGCTACCTCAGCTCGGGGTTCGGCGCCGCGCCCGAGGGAGTGCAGCGGCGCTACGCCGACGCCGACGCCGAGGCGTGGGCCGACCGGGCCGGACGCCGGAGTGGGTCCGACGGCGTCGTCGCCGGGACCGCCATCCACTCGGTCCGCGCCGTGCCGCGGGACCAGCTGGACACCGTGGTCGGGGCGGCCTCGGACCGGCCGCTCCACGTCCACCTGTCCGAGCAGGTCGCCGAGAACGACGCCTGCCTCGCGGCGTATGGCGCCACGCCGACCCGCGTCCTCGCCGACGCGGGCGTGCTGGGCCCCCGGACCAGCGCCGTCCATGCGACCCACCTGACGACCGACGACGTCGCCCTGCTCGGCGGGAGCGGCACCCACGCCTGCTTCTGTCCCACCACCGAGCGCGACCTCGCCGACGGGATCGGCCCGAGCCGGCTGCTCAGCGACGCGGGGTCGCCACTCACCCTCGGCAGCGACAGCCATGCGGTGATCGACCTGTTCGAGGAGATGCGGGCCGTCGAGCTCGACGAGCGGCTCGCCACCCAGCGGCGAGGACACTGGCCGTCAGCGGAGCTGCTCCGGGCCGCGACCGTCGACGGCCACGCCAGCCTCGGGTTCCCGGACGCCGGCGTCATCGCGGTCGGAGCTCGAGCCGACCTGGTGACGCTCGATGTCACCTCGCCCCGCACTGCGGGCACCGGCGCGGACGAGGCCACGGTCGTCTTCACCGCCACGGCCGCCGACGTCGTCCAGGTCATCGCCGACGGGCGGGTCGTCTCCCGGCAGGATGACCAGCACGAGATCGGGCGCCGCCTCGACGAGGCCATCGGGAGGCTGTGGCGGTGACGCGCCGGCGAGGACCGGTGGAGCGAGGCTCAGGTCACCACCAGGCTCCACAGGGTGTAGGTGGCCCAGGCTCCGGCCCCGCCGAGCGCGCCGACGAGGACCACGCCGCCCGGCCCCAGCGGCCGCACGTGGGGACCGTGCAGCGCCGTGGCGTCGACGAGCAGCAGGCCGATGGCCCCGTTGTAGACCGCATAGCTGGCGACATAGAACGCCACGAGCGGCACGGCCAGCCAGGGGGCCGCGAGCATCGCCGCACCGCCGACGGTCGCGGCCTCGTACCAGCTCATGGCGCCGGCCAGCAGGAACACCTGCCGGGCGTCCAGCCCGAAGCGCCGGGTCGCCCACCACGTGAACGCCACCGCCGGCACCAGGTAGCCCGGCAGCAGGACGAACGACGTCAGGGCGTCCTCGTCGAGCCCGCCTGCGCCACCGCCGGCGTCGAGGCCGAGCTCGAAGGCCACGCCGCCCAGCAGGCCCGCGCTGACGAACACCGCTCCCGCAAGGCCCCGTCCGGTGACGACGGCCCGCCGGCCCCGGGTGTGCCACAGCGCCAGATAGGTCGCCAGGAGCAACGGGATCAGCCACCATCGGCGTCCCGATGCGGGGTCGGCGGTCCCCATCAGGAGTGCCATGACCAGGGCGACCCAGGTCCACGCGGCGGGGCTCCACCACCACCTTCCGCGCTGGTCTCGGCCGCTGCGCGACCCGGGCGCCTCCGTGCTCATGGCGCCATGGTCGCCACGGGCGTGGACCCGCGTCCATCGGGGAGGGCACCCAGCGACCCCCGAGACGCCCCTGCCGGTCGACAGGGTGGCTCCCGTCCGGCAGGGTGGCGGGCACGGCCACGGGCGGTGGCCCCTCTCGACGGAAGGCTGTGGTCGTGACCAGCACGCTCATCACGGGCATCGCCGAGCTGGTCACCAACGACCCGAGCCGTCCCGGTCCCCTCGGGCTGCTGCAGGACGCGGCCGTCGCCCTCGACGGCGACCGGGTCGCCTGGGTCGGGCAGGCGGTCGACGCACCGTCGACGGACGCCCGGGTCGACGCCGGCGGGCGCGCGGTGATCCCGGGGTTCGTCGACAGCCACAGCCACCTCGTCTTCGCCGGTGACCGGGCGGCCGAGTTCGCCGCGCGGATGACGGGCGAGCCCTACTCCGCCGGCGGGATCCGCACCACCGTCGCCGCCACCCGCGCCGCCTCCGACGACAAGCTCATCGCCCACGTCGCCCGGCATGTGCAGGAGATGCTGCGGCAGGGTACGACCAGCGTCGAGATCAAGAGCGGCTACGGGCTGACCGTCGTCGACGAGGCGCGGTCGCTCATGATCGCGCGCCAGTTCACCGAAGAGACGACGTTCCTGGGCGCTCACGTCGTGCCCGACGACCTCGACCCTGCGGCCTACGTCGACCTGGTCACCGGACCGATGCTCGAGGCCGCCGCTCCCCATGCCCGCTGGGTGGACGCGTTCTGCGAGACCGGCGCCTTCGACGCCGACCAGGCCCGAGCCGTCCTCCTCGCGGGGGAGCAGGCCGGGCTGCGCGGGCGGCTCCATGCCAACCAGCTCGGCCCCGGGCCGGGGGTCCAGCTCGCCGCGGAGCTCGGGCTCGTCGCCGTCGACCACTGCACCTACCTCACCGGCGCCGACGTCGACGCGCTCCGTGACACCGGCACCATCGCCACCCTTCTGCCGGGTGTGGAGTTCTCGACCCGGCACCCCTACCCCGACGCCCGACAACTGATCGACGCGGGCGTCGCCGTGGCCATCGCCAGCGACTGCAACCCCGGCTCCTGCTACACGTCCTCGATGCCGCTGTGCATCGCCCTCGCGGTGCGGGAGATGCGGATGAGTCCCGCGGAGGCCGTCCAGGCGGCGACCGCCGGCGGGGCCGCCGCCCTCGACCGTGGCGACATCGGGGCGCTGATCCCCGGCCGGCGGGCCGATCTCGTGCTGCTCGACGCCCCCAGCCACGTGCATCTTGCCTACCGTCCCGGCGTTCCTCTGGTGGCGGGCGTCTGGTCGGCCGGTCGCCCGGTCGTCGGCGCGGCGGTCGACGCGGCTGTCATCTGAGGTAGCTGCGGCGCCGTCTGAGGTAGGCGCGCCGATCCTCACGGCCGGAGATAGGGCGCTCGCCCGATGTCCCGACGTACCTCAGCGACGGACTCTCGACTCACACGTTGGGAAGGGAGCCCCAGATGTACACCGTAGGAGCCGACCTCGTCCTCCAGGCCGAGATGAACTACCGCACCGAGCGCATGCAGAGCTCGTGGCAGCCCCTCCGTCGCCGGCCCAGCCGCCGGCGCCGGGAGAGGATCGAGCAGCGCAGCCCTCAGCTGCACAGCACCCTCGCGTGACCTCCGATGGTCACCGTGGTCGCGGAGCCCGAAGCGTTCCGCGGATCGACAGCGACGGGTGTCGGTGTGGTGGGCGATCATGAGGGCGTGACCCCGCCCGTCAGCCCGACCCTCGTCGGACGCGATGCCGAGCTGGAGCAGCTATGTCTCCGGCTCGGCATTCGTGCGTCCGCCGACGACGCCCAGAGCTCGGCCAGGGCCCTGCTGCTCGCCGGTGATGCGGGTGTCGGCAAGACCAGGGTGCTCACCGAGCTGCGCGCCCTCGCGGTGGCGCGCGGGTGGCGGGTCGTCGCCGGCCACTGTCTCGACTTCGCCGACAGCGCCCTCCCCTATCTCCCCTTCTCCGAGATCCTCGAGCGGCTCGCCGCCGAGGTGCCCGAGGTGGTCGCCGCCGCGCTCGACCGTCACCCCGCCCTGGCCCGCCTGCAGCCGGGCCGGCGCAGCCTCGGCCAGACCGGCGCCGAGGCCGAGGGTGGCCTCGACCCCCGCACCCTCTTCGAGGCGGTGCCCGTCCTGTTCGAGGAGGCCGCTGCGGAGGCGCCGTTGCTGGTGGTCCTCGAGGACATCCACTGGGCCGACCGCTCCACGCTCGACCTGCTCTCCTTCCTGTTCGCCCGCCCCTTCGCCGGTCGGGTCGCCGTGGTCGCCTCCTACCGCTCCGACGACCTCCATCGCCGCCACCCGCTGCGCCGCCAGGTCGCCGAGTGGTCCCGCCTCCGCGAGGTCGAGCGCCTCCAGCTCGAGCCGCTGCCCAACGCCGACGTACGCCGCCTCGTGCGGCTGCTGCAGCCGCGGCGGCTCAGCGAGGCCGATGTCGCGGCGATCGTGGCGCGCGCCGACGGCAACGCCTTCTTCGTCGAGGAGCTCGTCGGGGCCGGTGGCGACTGCGTCACGCTGCCCGACGACCTGGCCGGGCTGCTGCTCGTGCGCGTCGACCGCCTTGACGAGGACGCGCGCCAGGTCGTGCGCGCGGCTGCCGTGGCCGGTCGTCGGGTGGCCCACGCGCTCCTGGCCGAGGCGACCGGGCTCACGGCGGTGACGCTCGACGACGCGGTCCGTGGGGCCGTCGACGGCAACGTGCTGGTCCCGGTGCAGGGCGACTCCTACTCCTTCCGACACGCCCTGCTCGCCGAGGCCGTCTATGACGACCTCCTCCCCGGCGAGCGGACCCGCTGGCACACCGCCTACGCCGCGGCGCTGGCGTCGGGCCGGTTCCAGGGCGCCGCGGCCGAGCTGGCCCGCCACGCCCGCCTGGCCGGCGACGAGACCACCGCGGTGACGGCCGGCATCGCCGCCGGCGACGAAGCGGCTGCCGTCGGCGGCCCCGACGAGGCGGCCCAGCACTTCCTCCAGGCGCTGACCCTGCTGAGCCGAGGGGCGGTCGCTCCCGACGTCGACCGGGTCGACCTGGTCGCGCGTGCCGCGGACGCCCTGCTGGCCGCCGGCCACACGGCCCGGGCCGTGCGGGTGCTCCGCGAGGGGCTCGAGGGTCTGCCCGACGATGCGGCGGCCGAGCAGCGCGCCCGGCTGCTGGCGTCGCTCGCCGCGGCGCTCCTCGTCAGCGACACCGACGAGCATCCGGTGGACCGGTCGGGGGAGGCCGTCGCCCTCCTCGTCGACGGGCCGCCGCGCCAGCGGGCGCAGACCCTCGCGCTGCACGCCCGCATCCTGGCCGCCTACGGCCGGGCCGACGAGGCGCGCCAGGCGGGCCTCGAGGCCTTGGCCCTGGCCGAGAAGCTGGCCATGCCTCGGCTCGCGACCGATGTGCTCGCGACCTTCGCCCTGCTGTCCAAGGGCGGCACCGCCGAGGAGGTCACCGCGACCTTCGAGGAGGCCATCGCCCGGGCCCGGGGCACCGGCGCGGTCCACGCCGAGCTGCGAGCCCGCTATGGCCTCGGCCGCTATCTCCAGGACCGGGCCGACTTCGCCGACGCCGCGCTCGTCTTCTCCGAGGCTGTCGCGCGCGGGGTCGACCTCGGCACCCCCTGGGCGCCCTACGCCTTCGACGCCCGGTTCATGCAGGTGGCGGTGCTCTTCGCCGCCGGGCGCTGGGACGAGGCTCTCGAGCTCAGCTCCGTCGAGGGCGCGTCGGCCCCGATGGTGCCTGCCGACACCCTGACCGCCGAGCGGGCGTTGATCCTCGCCTGCCGCGGTGACGCGCGGGCCACCGAGCTGGCCGAGTCCACGAGCGGCTCCTGGGGCCTCGAAGGGCTCACGGCGCTCTATGCCCATTCCGCGCTGCTCGCCGTCGCCGAGCACCGCTCCGACGCCGGCGCGGCGGTCGCCGCCTATGACCGGGCGATCGAGACGCTCACCCACCTCTGGCCCCCGGAGTTCGGGGCCAGGCTGCGCCTGGCCACGACCACGCTCGGCATCCTGGCCACGGCGGCGACCCGGCTGAGCGCGGCCGAACGGGCCGCCCTGGCGCCGGTCGCGGCGCGGCTCCATGACGACGGTCAGATCGTCGTGACCCGCCACCGTGAGTCCGGTGCCGACTCGGGGCCAGAGGGGCTCGCGTGGATCGCACGCTTCCCGGCTGAGTGGCTCCGGTGGAGCTGGACCGCCCAGCTCGACCCGCCCGACCAGGACACCCTGGTGACCGCGTGGCAGCGGGCCGAGGAGCTCACGGCCGCCTCCGGGTTCGTGGTCGAGCACGCCCGGGTGCAGGTCCGGCTCGCCGCCGTGCTGCGGGGCTCGGGCGACCCCGCGGGGGCGACCTCCGTCGCCGAGGCCGCCCGGGTGGCCGCCCACCGGCTCGGGGCCCAGCCGATCCTCGACGAGCTGGTCTTGCTCGGGTCCGCCCCGTCGCGATCGTCCGGCGGGTCGACCGACCACGCCACCCTGACCCCGCGCGAGCGCGAGATCCTGGCCCTGGTCGCCGAAGGGCGCAGCAACGGCGAGATCGGCAAGCAGCTCTTCATCGCCACCAAGACCGTGTCCGTGCACGTGTCCAACATCCTCGGCAAGCTCGGCGCCGCCAGCCGCACCGAGGCCGCGGCCGTGGCCCGGCGCCGGGGGTTGCTGGACTGACCCGCCACACTGGGCGTCGTGACCGAGGCTGACTTCCGCTGCTCACTCGCGAGCCTGGCGGCGACCGAGCCGTTGGCGGGCAGTGCGCCGACCGAGCGGAGCTGGCTCTTCGTGGAGGCCGCCATGCCGTGGGGCCGTCAGGCCCTGGCCGAGAGCCGGCTCCCCGACGCGGTCCGCGAGCGTCTGCTGGGCCTCGCCGACGTGCGCGTCCAGCTGATCCGGCGCCACGGCGCCGAGTCGTCGTCGGGGGTCACGATCATCGCCGCGACCGCCACGGCCGACGGGTTCGCCGTCGAGAGTGCCCGGCTGGCCGACCATCACGCGGTGCTCGCCCTGCCCCTCGACGACCTCGCCGCCGGTCTCGGGCTGGGCCTGCCCGCGTCCACAGAGCCGCTGTGGCTGGTGTGCACCAACGGGCGCCGCGACCGGTGCTGCGCCGAGCTGGGCCGACGCGTCACCACGGCGCTGGCTGCTCGGTGGCCCGAGGGGACGTGGGAGACCACGCACCTGGGCGGGCACCGCTTCGCCGCGACCCTGCTCGCACTCCCATCGGGCGCGGTGCTCGGTCGGCTCGATGCCGACTCGGCCGTCGACGCGTGCGCCGCCCTCGCCGACGGCAGCATGCCTCTCGGGCTGCTCCGGGGGAGGGCCGGTCTGGCCGGGGCTGCCCAGGTGGCGGAGATCGCTGTCCGAGAGCACCTCGGGCTGCCCTCCGTGGGAGGCGTCGAGGTCGACACGCGCGGCGCCGGCGAGCTGGTGGTCTCTGCGCGGGCGGCCGGCGCTCGCCGTACGTTCCGGGTCGAGGTGGCCGAGCGGCCCGGGCCGCCCGCCAGGCTGAGCTGCGCCGACGACGTCGCCAAACCCACCAGCCGCTTCACGGTCACGGCGATCGAGGAGCAACCCGTCACCGGCTGAGCCCGGAGCCGGGGACGCGCTGGTGGCCCTCCTCCTACACTCGGTCACGAGGCGAGGGGGTGCCTGATGGACACCGACGAGATGACCCGGCTGAGCCGGGAGCGGTTCGAGCACACGAGACCGCCCTCCCGCGGCGCCCTTCCGCCCGTCGACACCACCAACCTGCCGCGCGGCCCGCGGCTGCCTGTCCTGGTGCAGTCGGCCGGGTTGCTCCGGTTCCGCCACCAGTTCGTCCCCTGGCTGCGCAGGCGCTACGGCGACGAGGTGACGCTGCGGCTGCTTCCCGCCGGCCGGGCACTGGTGCTGTTCGCGCGACCGGAGGTCACCAAGGAGATCTTCGCCGGCGACCCCGACGTGTTCCACGCAGGCAAGGGCAACGCGATCCTCGGTCCGGTGATGGGCGAGCACTCCGTGCTCATCCTCGACGGCGAGGCCCACAAGCGCGCACGGCGGATGCTGATGCCGGCGTTCAGCGGACATGCCCTTCGTGGCTACCGCGACGTCATCGCCAGGCTCTCCGACAACGAAGTGTCGGGCTGGCGCCCGGGCCAGGAGCTCCGGGCGCTCGATCGGATGAACGCGCTGACCCTCGAGGTGATCCTCCACGTCGTGTTCGGCGTGACCGACGAGGAGCGGCTGCGTCGCCTGCGTCCGCTGATCACCAGGACCGTCAACGTCAGCCCGGTCGTCCTGCTCGCCTGGACGCTGCCCTTCCTCCAGCGCTACCGCCTGTGGCGCGAGCCCATCGAGCGGCTCTACGAGCTCGACCGGGAGATCTATGCCGAGATCACCGCGCGCCGGGAGGCGCCCGACCTCGCGGACCGCAGCGACGTCCTGTCCCAGCTGATCCGGCTCGACGACGGCGGCGACACGCTCACCGACTCCGAGCTCCGCGACCACCTGGTGACGCTGCTGCTGGCCGGACACGAGACCACCGCGACCGCACTGGCGTGGGCGCTCCAGGAGCTCGGCAGCAATCCCGACCAGCTGCGCCTTGCCCGCGAGGCGGCGCTGACGGGGGACGACGGGTGGCTCGAGGCCGTCTTCAAGGAGTCGATCCGGCTGCACCCCGTGATCGCCATGGTGGTGCGCACGCTGACCAGACCGACGGTGGTCGCCGGGCGCGCGATGGCGCGCGGCACCACGGTCGGCCCGTCGATCCTGCTGTCGCACAGCGACTCGGCCAGGTTCCCCGACCCCGGTGCGTTCCGGCCCGACCGGTTCACCGGCGACGACCCGCCCTCGCTCACCGACTGGATCCCGTTCGGCGGGGGAGCCCGCCGGTGCCTCGGCGCCGCGTTCGCCCAGATGGAGGCGGTCGAGGTGCTGCGTGCGGTGTTGTCGGCGTACGACGTCACGGCGCTGGGTGACGAACGCCCGAAGGTCCGCAACATCACCAGCGTGCCCCGCAACGGTGCCCGCATCCGCGTCGACAGCAGGAGCCACTGATGGCCTTCACCGGCATGGTCGAGATCGCCCGGTCCAACGACCCGGTGGTGATCTCCTTCGTCCAGGCGCTGCTCAAGGACGACGGCATCGACGCCATCGTGGCCGACCAGAACATGGCCGTCATCGAGGGCAGCATCACCGTCTGGCGTCGCCGCGTCCTGGTCCCGGCCGACCACGAGGACCGCGCCCGCGCGATCATCGCCGACGCGGAGCTCGACACCGAGCTCTCCTGACGCCGACCCGGCAGATTCTCTGCCGGGTCGGTGGAAAATTGGGGGGCGCCGGCACCGGGGCCGGTGGCACGATGTCCGGCTGTGACGAGGGTGGGTCGGTCGTGACGTGGCGGGAGCGGCTGCGTGCGCTGCGGGTGGACCTGCGACCGCTGCGCGGTTCGCGGGACTTCCGGCTGCTCTGGGTCGCGGGCACGGTCTTCTATCTCGGCGGCATGGTCAGCTATGTCGCGATCCCCTTCCAGATCTATGACCTGACCGGCTCGAACCTGGCCGTCGGCGCCGTCGGGCTCGTCGAGCTGGTGCCACTCATCGTCTTCGGCTTGTACGGCGGCGCGCTCGCCGACCACGTGGACCGCCGGCGCCTGCTGGTGGTGACCGGCGTCGCCCAGGTGCTGCTCACGGCGACCCTGGCCGTCAACGCGTTCCTGGACCGGCCGAACCTGGTCGTGGTCTTCGTCATCGCCGCGTTCCTCTCCGCCGCGTCGTCGCTCCAGCGTCCGTCGCGTGAGGCGCTGCTTCCCCGCACGGTGGAGCACGACCAGATCACCGCCGCCAACGCGCTGTTCTCCCTCGGCATGCAGCTGGGCGTGCTCGTGGGCCCGGCGATCGGCGGCCTGCTGATCGCCTTCGTCGGCATCGGCTGGTGTTTCGTGGTCGACGTCACCGGGCTGACCATCGCGACGGTGCTCTTCTTCTCCATGGGCAGCTATCCCCATGTCGACGAGACGACGCCGCCGAGCCTGCGGGGGATCGGGGAGGGGCTGCGCTACGCCTTGTCCCGCCGCGACCTGCTGGGCACCTACCTGGTCGACATCGCGGCGATGCTGCTGGCGATGCCGGTCGTGCTCTTCCCCGCGCTGGCCCAGGAGGTCTTCTCGCGACCGGCGCTGCTGGGACCGCTCTACAGTGCCGAGACCGTGGGTGCTCTGCTGGCCGCGGCTCTCAGCGGCTGGACCTCACGCGTCCACCTGCACGGGCGCGCCATCGTGGTCGCGGCGGCGGCGTACGGCGCCTGCATCGGGGTCGCCGGACTGGCCCCGTCGATCTGGGTGGTCTTGGCCTTCCTGGCACTGGCCGGGGCCGCCGACCAGATCTCGGCCGTGTTCCGCGGCACGATCTGGAACCAGACGATCCCCGACGGCATGCGCGGGCGGCTGGCCGGCATCGAGATGCTGTCCTACTCCCTCGGCCCCCTGGGCGGCCAGGTCCGCGCGGGCGTGGTCGCCGACCTGTGGACGGTCCGTGGTTCGATCGCCAGCGGCGGTTTTGCGTGCGTGGTCGGCGTGACCCTCACGGCGGCCTGGCTCCGCGACTTCTGGCGGTACGACGCCCGCACCGACCCCTATGCGATGGCAGAACGCGCGGCGCGCGCCGGACGGACGGCTCCCGACGACGGGGGCTGAGCCCCCACGGCGAACGAGGCCGCCACGGCGGTGAACAGCGCGGCGTAGTCCTCGTGCTCGGACGCGGCCGCGCTCGCCGTGAGCGTGAAGCCGAGCCCGTCGACGAGCCAGCCCCACTGCTCGGTCACCGCCAGGACGCCGAGGCGCAGGTGACGGAAGCGGCGATAGCAGGTCTCCACGCCCGACAGGTCGCTGGACTCCTCGTGCTCGACGACCAGGCCGACCAGCCGCGCGGAGAGATCGGCGAGCTCCTCGGCGACCCAGCCGGTCGCCGTGAGGTGCACCGGCTCGACCTCGAGCCGGATCGTCGGTGCCAGTCCTGCCGCGGAGCGGCCGGGCGCGACCGCGGACATCAGAACGCCCTGGTCGAGGGCGTCGCGGGAGCGCCATCCGGTCGGGATCGCGCAGCTCGAGGAGAGGTCCATGCCGGGATCCTGCGCTTCTGGGACGCGCCTCAAACCCGGGGCCGTCTCGGTCTGTGGAGAGCCCTCGTCGGGGAATCGGGCCGTTCGTGGCTGCACGTTAGGCTGCTGGACGTGACCGAACGCAAGGACCACCCCGTTCTCTGGGGGCTGCTCGCGCTGGTGGCCGTGGCCGCCGGCGTGGGGCTGGTGCTCGGCTTCGGCGCGGTCAGCCTCAGCAAGACGCTCGGCCTCTCGGGGGGTAGTGGCACGACGGCGGCAGCCGACCAGAGCATGTATCTCCCGACGCCGTCGAAGACCTCGTCGTCGCCCGCCAGCTCCGAGGGCGAGAGCTCCGGTGACAGCTCGTCGAGCAGCACCTCCACCGCCCCGTCGTCGCCGGACAGCTCCTCCGAGGCGCCCGAGATCACCCTCACCTCTCAGCAGACCCAGGTCGCTCCGATGGCCCAGATCGACCTGTCCGGGAGCTTCCCGGGCGGCAACGGCGCCATCTTGCAGGTGCAGCGCCTCGAGGGCGGCCAGTGGGTCGACTTCCCGGTGACGATGTCGGTCAACGGCGACACCTACGCCACCTATATCCTCACCGGGCACACGGGTGTCAACAAGCTCCGGGTCATCGACACCGACTCCAACAAGACGTCCAACGTCATCAAGGTCCGGGTCGGCTGACCGGTCGCCCGTCCGGGTGTGGCCTCACGCCGCGAGGCAGGCCTCCTGCCGGTCCGCCGGGGCCGTACGCCGCCGGCGTACCCGCTCGGCCACGAACGGCTGCCCGGCCGTGACGCCACCGAGCACCAGGACCATGCCGACCAGCTGCGGCGCGCCGAACACCTCGCCGGCCAGGACGACGCCGAGCAGCGTCCCGACGACGGGGTTGACCAGGCCGATCAGTGCGGTGGGGCCGGCGCCGAGGGTACGAACGCCGGTGAACCAGGCGACATAGGCGAGCCCGGTCCCGACCAGCCCGAGCCAGACGTACGCCGACAGCGCGGGCAGGTCGATCGCCGGTGGCGCCCCTTCCACGAGGAGGGCGACGGGCAGCAGGAACAGTCCGCCGGCCACCAGCTGCCAGGAGGTGAAGGTCAGCAGGTCGGTGGGCGGGGTCCAGCGCTTCACCAGGGTGAAACCGACCGCCGAGATCAGCACGGCCCCTGTGGCGGCGGCGAGGCCGACGGCGTCGAGGCGGATCCCGCCGCGGAGGACGAGCAGCGCGACACCGAGGAGGCCGACGAGGCCACCGGAGACGCCCAGCAGCGTGGGTCGCTCCCGGGCGACCGGCCAGGCGAGCAGCATGACCACGAGCGGCGACATCGCGGTCATCGTGGCCGCGAGCCCGCCGGGCAGGTGGAAGGCCGCCAGAAAGATCAGGCCGAAGAAGGCGCCGATGTTGAGGACGCCGAGCAGGGCGGCCCGCCACCACCAGTGGCCGCGGGGGAGCTCGCGACGCCAGGTGAGGAGGAGCAGCCCGATGGGCAGCGCGCGGACCAGGCCGCTGAAGAGCGGGCGGTCGTCGGGCAGGAAGGTCTGCGACACCCAGTAGGTGGTGCCCCAGGCGATGGGGGCGACGGCGGTGAAGACACCGGCGAGGTATTTATCTTCCATGGAAGACATAATACCTTCCAGGGAAGATATATTCCAGGTCATGAGCGAACCCCTCGACCACGTCGGCCGGATCATGGCGCAGTGGGCCGTCGAGCGACCCGGGCTCGACGTCTCACCGATGGGCGTCATCGGCCGGCTCCACCGGCTGGCGGTCCGCCTCGACGAGGAGCTCCGGCCGGTCTTCGCCGCGGCCGGGCTCAGCGACGGTGACTTCGACGTGCTCGCCGCGCTGCGCCGCTCCGGTACGCCGTACACGCTGACGCCTGGCGAGCTCGGCACGGCCACCATGATCACCTCGGGTGCCGTGACCAAGCGGGTCGACCGGCTCGAGCGCGCCGGCCTGGTCGCCCGCGGCCGCTCGACCGACGATGCCCGGTCGCGACCGGTGTCCCTGACGCCTGCGGGGGTGGTACTGGTCGATCGACTGGTCGAGCAGCACGTCGCCAACGAGGCGCGGCTGCTGGGCGGCCTCGACGCCGAGGAGCGGCGACAGCTCGCCGCGCTCCTCGAGCGCCTCGGTCGCTCCCTCGAAGACTGACCCGAACTGGCTCAGGTCTCAGGCGGTCACTCGGGGATCCAGTTGAAGGTGTCCGGGTTGGGGCCGGTGCGACCCTCTTCGCCGCGACCCAGCGACGACAGCGTGGCCAGGTCGGCCTCGCCGAGCTCGAAGTCGAACAGCGCGAAGTTCTCCTCCATCCGCTCACGCTTCATCGACTTGGGGAAGACGATGTCGCCGCGCTGAAGGTGCCAGCGCAAGGTGACCTGCGCCGGCGTACGCCCGAGCCGGTCGGCGACCTCACGGATCGTCGGGTCGTCGGCGATCTTGCCGCGGGCGATCGGCGACCATGCCTCGGTGGCGATGCCGTGCCGGGCGTTGGCGGCCCGCGCGTCCTCGTTGGGGAAGTAGGGGTGGATCTCGATCTGGTTGATGACCGGCACCTCGCCGGTCTCCGCGACGATCCGGTCGAGGTGGGCGGGCTGGAAGTTGGAGACGCCCACCGAGGTCGACAGCCCCGCCTCGCGGAGCTCGACCAGCGTGCGCCAGGTGGTGACGAAGTCGCCGTCGTACTGGTCCGGCAGCGGCCAGTGGATGAGGAACAGGTCGACGCGGTCCAGACCGAGGCGCTCGAGCGACTCGTGGAGCGTGCGGCGGGCGTCGTCGGGGCGGTGGAAGCCGTTGTTGAGCTTGGTGGTGACGTAGAGGTCGTCGCGGGCCAGGCCCGAGGCCGCGATCGCCGCGCCGACGCCGGCCTCGTTGCCATACATCTGGGCGGTGTCGAGGTGCCGGTAGCCCACCTCGAGGGCGGTGCTCACCGTCGCCTCGGTCTCCGGCGGGGGCACCTGGAAGACGCCGAAGCCGAGCTGGGGGATGGTCGTCTGGTCGTGGAGCGTGATCGTGGGGATGGCCATACCTGTCCCGACAACGACCCCGGCGCTGGTATTCCCCGCGGCCGCTCCGGCGAGGGGCTGGGTCAGGGGCTGCGCGACGGGCTGGGGAGGAGACATTGCCCAATCCCCCTGTGACGAGAGATGATCCTGATGCGTAGCGCTCGGGCGACGCGACTCGTCCGTGGAGAGGGAGCAAGGCAGTGGAGCGCGATCCGGGCATCCTCGCGCTGCCATGGGTCACCGTGGAGCACCGGGGTCGAGCCGTCCTGGTCGACGGAGTCCCGCTCGAGGGGACAGGGTCGGTCGAGGACCGGACCCAGCGCGCCCTGCGTCGCGTCTCCCGGCTCACCGCCACCCCCCTGGGGCACTCCGTGGGTGTCACCGTCCACCGAGACGACGGCCCCACCCGCCACTTCCTGGTCCGGCCCGATGGCGAGGCCGTCGAGATCGCCGCCCTGGTCGCCGAGGCCAACGCCTCTCTGGCGCCGGTCATCCCGCTGCGGGCGGCCGGCCCGGTCAAGCACGCCCGGAGCAGGTCGGCCTGGATGCGCCCCACGCGCGTCGTCGGTGCCGCGATCCTGGTCGTGCTGCTCGTCGGTGGCGGAGTCGCCGCCCTCGCCTCGGCGGCCTCGGACCGGAGGCCGGTCGACGACACCAGCCCGGTCGCACTGTCCTCCGACCAGCCCACCCCGTCGGCCACGCCCACGTCCGCGCCGGCCGCGCCCGGTCAGCCCGCCGCCGTCCTCGTCGCCGACGTCCAGCCGGCCGGGCCCGGATCCGTCCGTGCGGTCGTCGGCGCCGTCGCCGGCTCCGGGCGGGTCACCCTCACCGTCCGCACCGCGACCGGCCGCGTCGTCACGCGCCACCTGGTGGTGCGCCAGGGCTCCCGCTCGGTCGTGGTGCGGGGCCTTCCCGGTGGCACCGCCGGCTGGACCGTCAGCGTCGCGGGGGCGACGCTCGCCCGCGGCACCGTCTCGGTCGCGCCGCGGGTCACCGCGCCAACCACGACGCAACCCTCACCGACCCTGCCCAGCTCCTCCGCCGGTTCCGGCGGCTCCTCGGGTGGCTCCTCCGGCGGATCAGGCGGCAAGCCGCACGCCTCACCCAGCCCGGTCGACGTGACTCCGGTCGACCCCGACGACGGATAGCCACCCGTGTCCCTTCCCCACCGTCCCTTCGGAGACCTGCTCCGGAGTCACCGTCTGGTGCTCCTGCTCGCGTTGTCCGCGGTGCTCGCCGGACTCGCCGTCCCCGCGGCGGGGTCGCAGGGTCCCGCCTCCCGTCGTACGGCGGACCAGCCGCGCACCGGCTACGTGCTGCGCAACGACGGCACCGCCGCCGGCGGCTGGATCGGGTCACGCAAGCTCGCCGGACAGGCGGTCTTCCGCCTCGACCCCGGTCGAGGCCCGGTCGCGACCGCCTTCGGCAAGGCCCACTGGGTCTCGGTGCTCGACGGCTCGGGAGCAGTGAAGGTCGACCGGGCCCGGACCCGCCGGGCGGCGTGGGTCCTCGCCAAATATGGCGTCTATCGCTCCAAAGCCCAGGCGGCCGCCGTCGAGGTCGCTCTCGACGCGCTGCTGGTCGGCGGCCGCTTCGCCGTCAACGGGGCGGTGACCCAGCGGCGGCTCGAGCAGACCGAAGACCCTCCGACGATCCTCGGACTCGCCGACTTCATGCTCACCAACTCGCGCATGCTGGCCGGCCCCTATCGGGTGACCGTCGACGCCGCCGACGCCATCCTCGGTCATCAGGTGCTGGTGACCGTCCGGGTGACGGCCGCCCGGTCGGATGAACCGGTCCCCTCCTTGCCCGTCGAGGTCGGTCTGTCCGGTCGTGAGGGGACGGCACGAACCGATGACACGGGCACGGCCTACGTCGCTCTGCGGTCCACCCGCAGCGGCCCGCAGGATGTCGCGGTCACCGTCCGGCTGCTGCCGACCGACCGGCTGCTGGTCCGCCGGCCCACGGCCAGCGGCTCGCGGGTCGTCCTGGCCGGCGTGAAGCACGGTCGCTCGGAGACCGCCTCGGTCGCCGTGCAGGCCCGCCCGACGGCCCGGATCACGACTCCGGCCAACGGTCGCGTGACCGACCCGGTCCCAGGCACCCTCCGGCTGGCCGACGGCTACGCCTCGTCCCGGGTCGCGTCACTGACCCTGCACGGTCCGCTCCCGGTCGGGAGTGCGGCCGACTGCACCCCCGGCACCGCACTCGGGTCGGCCCACGCCCTGACGGTCTCTGCGGACGGGAGCTACGCCGTACCTCGTGAGGTCGTGAGCCGGCCGGGCGTCTACTCGTGGTCCGCCGTCGTGGCCGAGGACCGCTACAACCTCCCTGTCGCTGCCTGTGGCACGGCGCTGACGATCAAGGCGGTGCCACGCCTCTCGGTCGAGCCCACCAAGGACCGGATCGCGGTGGGCGGCTCCCTGCGCGGGCGGATCACGGTGGCCGGCCTCGACGACGGCTACGCCGACGTGGCCCGGGCCTGGTTGTTCGGGCCGTTCGACACCCGCGCCGGCGCCCGCTGCACCGACGCCCATCTCGTCCGCAACCGTGGGGTCGACGTCACCGGGCCGTCCTCGTCGGGAACCACCGACGTCATCACCCTCAACCGGGCGGGCGTCTATGCCTGGCAAGCATCGCTGCCTCGTGGGTCCCTGGCCCTCCACGCCGAGACGACCTGCGGAGACCCGGGGACCTTCGTCATCGTCCGCTGAACCCCGCGGGACGTCATACGAACTGGCTGCCCGGGCGACCAGCTTCTATGACGTTGCCCGGCCGGCGTCTGTGACCCCGGTCTCACCGGGAACACCCGGGCCGGGCCCTGCGTTGAGCAGCATGAACAGACTTGAGTTGAGAAGACTCAACTTGAGTGCCAGACTTCCGCCGTACGGCGTCAAGGCTGGCGCCCCCAGACATCTCACGTGGAGGTAACACACGATGGCACGCGCGGTCGGCATCGACCTGGGCACGACGAACTCCGTCGTCTCCGTCCTCGAGGGTGGCGAACCCACCGTCATCGCCAACGCAGAAGGGGCCCGTACGACGCCGTCCGTGGTCGCCTTCGCCAAGTCCGGCGAGGTGCTCGTCGGTGAGGTCGCCAAGCGGCAGGCCGTCACCAACGTCGACCGCACCATCCGCTCGGTCAAGCGCCACATGGGCACCGACTGGTCGGTCAAGATCGACGACAAGTCCTTCACGCCCCAGCAGATCAGCGCCTTCGTCCTCCAGAAGCTCAAGCGCGACGCCGAGGCCTACCTCGGGGAGACCGTGACCGATGCGGTCATCACCGTGCCGGCCTACTTCTCCGACGCCCAGCGGCAGGCCACCAAGGAGGCCGGCGAGATCGCGGGCCTCAACGTCTCGCGCATCGTCAACGAGCCGACCGCGGCCGCCCTGGCCTACGGCCTCGACAAGGGCGACGACCAGGTCATCTTGGTCTTCGACCTCGGTGGTGGCACGTTCGACGTGTCCCTGCTCGAGATCGGTGACGGCGTCGTCGAGGTCAAGGCGACGTCCGGTGACAACCACCTCGGTGGTGACGACTGGGACACCCGCGTCATGGACTGGATGATCAAGAAGTTCAAGGACAACAACGGGGTCGACCTGGGCGCCGACAAGATCGCCCGCCAGCGCCTCATGGAGGCCGCGGAGAAGGCCAAGATCGAGCTGTCCTCGTCGAGCGAGACCACGATCCACCTGCCCTACATCACCCACGGCGAGTCCGGCCCGCTCCACTTCGAGGAGCGGCTGACCCGCAGCGAGTTCCAGAAGCTGACCTCCGACCTGCTCGAGCGCTGCAAGTCGCCGTTCCAGCAGGTCCTGCGTGACGGTGGCGTCGATATCTCCAAGATCGACCACGTCGTCATGGTCGGTGGCTCGACCCGCATGCCCGCCGTGACCGACCTGGTCAAGGAGCTGCTGGGTGGCAAGGAGCCCAACAAGGGCGTCAACCCCGACGAGGTCGTCGCCGTCGGCGCCGCGCTCCAGGCCGGCGTCCTCAAGGGCGAGGTCAAGGACGTACTGCTCCTCGACGTCACCCCGCTGAGCCTCGGCATCGAGACCAAGGGCGGTGTGATGACCACCCTGATCGAGCGGAACACCACGATCCCGACCAAGCGCAGCGAGATCTTCACGACCGCCGACGACAACCAGCCGTCGGTCGAGATCAAGGTAGCCCAGGGCGAGCGCCAGATGTGGGCCCAGAACCAGCCGCTCGGCAACTTCGAGCTGACCGGCCTGCCCCCGGCGCCGCGCGGCATCCCCAAGATCGAGGTCACCTTCGACATCGACGCCAACGGCATCGTGCACGTGTCCGCCAAGGACATGGCCTCGGGTCGTGAGCAGTCGATGACGATCTCCGGTGGCTCCGCGCTGGGCAAGGACGAGATCGACCGCATGGTCCGCGAGGCCGAGCAGTACGCCGAGGAGGACGCCAAGCGTCGCGAGGGCGTCGAGACCCGCAACCAGGCCGACCAGCTCGTCTACACGACCGAGAAGTTCCTGACCGACAACGGCGACAAGATCCCCGACGACGTCAAGACCGAGGTGCAGGCCGACCTCGACGCGCTCAAGGCCACCCTCGAGAACGCCGAGGCGAGCGCCGACGACCTGCGCGCCGACATCACCAAGCTCGGTGAGTCGAGCCAGAAGATGGGGGCGGCGATGTACGCCGCCGCCGAGGCCGAGCAGGCCGCGGCGGGCGGGTCCACCGGCAGCACCGGTGAGTCCGACGACGACGTCGTCGACGCCGAGATCGTCGACGAGGACGGCGCCGAGGGCGAGTCCCAGTGACCGAGGAGCAGTCCACCCACGTGGACGACGGGTTCGAGGGCGAGGGGACGGTCGGAGAGCAGCCGGAGGCTGCGACCGACCTCCCCGAGCCCGGGGGCTTCGGTGAGGTCGCCGGCGAGGTCGGCAACGACACCGACCTGGAGTTCACCGACGACCTGGCCCAGGCCCAGGCCGACGTCGCGTCGCTGACCGGCGACCTCCAGCGGTTGCAGGCCGAGTACCTCAACTACAAGCGGCGCGTGGACCGCGACCGTGACCTGATCCGCGAGAACGCCACCTATGCCGCACTCGCCCCGATCACCGAGGTGCTCGACACCATCGACCGGGCCCGCGAGCACGGACCGCTCGACGGCGGTCTCCAGACCGTGGCCGACCAGCTCGAGCGGGTGGTCGCTGCCCAGGGGCTGACCAAGTTCGGCGAGCCGGGTGACGCGTTCGACCCGTTGCTCCACGAGGCCCTGTCCCACATCGGGGAGGACCCCGACGTCACCGTCACCACGTGCAAGCTGGTCGCCAAGTCCGGCTACCGCATCGGCGACCGTGTCGTCCGCGCCGCACAAGTGCTGGTCGTCGACCCGGCCTCGCCGGCCGCCGGCGGCGCCGAGGCTCCGCAAGACTGAGCAGGCACTCCGAGGAGTGATGAGCCCGAGAGGAACAGGAGGGAGGTGCACGGATGAGTAGTCAGGACGGCATGCGCGCCGACTGGGCCACCAAGGACTTCTACAAGGAGCTCGGCGTCGGCAAGGACGCCACCGAGTCCGAGATCAAGAAGGCCTACCGCAAGCTCGCCCGTGACAACCACCCCGACTCCAACCCGGGCGACTCGTCGGCGGCCAAGGCCAAGCACGACAAGTTCAAGGCGGTCGCGGAGGCCTACGACGTCCTCGGCGACGCCGAGAAGCGCACCAAGTACGACGAGATGCGCTCGCTCTATGGCAGTGGCCGCTTCCCCGGCGGCTTCGGCGGTGGTGGCACCGGGGGCGGCGGAGGTTTCGACCTCAACGACCTGCTCCGCGAGCAGCGCGGTGGCGCCGGTGGTGGCCTCGGCGACATGTTCGGCGACCTCTTCGGTCGTGGCCGGACCCGGCCACGTGCGGCCAAGGGGGCCGACGTCGAGACGACGGCGACCATCGGGTTCACCGAGGCGATGGATGGCGTGACCGTGTCGCTGCGGCTCACCTCCGACAGCGCCTGTACGGCCTGCAAGGGCAGTGGCGGCAAGCCCGGCACCAAGCCGCACGTGTGCCCCGAGTGCGACGGCGCCGGGTTCATCGTCCAGTCGATGGGTGGGGCGTTCTCGATCAACGAGACCTGCCCGGCCTGCGGTGGCCGCCAGCTGGTCTACGACGACCCATGCCCGACCTGCCACGGGTCGGGGCGTGGACTGTCCGCGCGCACGATCCAGGCGCGCATCCCGGCCGGCGTCAAGGACGGCCAGAAGATCCGCCTGCGGGGCAAGGGCGCCCCCGGCGAGAACGGCGGCCCGGCCGGTGACCTGCTCGTCACCGTGAAGGTCGCGGCCCATCGGCTCTTCGGGCGCAAGGGCGACAACCTGACGCTCGACGTACCCATCTCCTTCGATGAGGCGGCCCTCGGCGGCGAGATCAAGATCCCGACGCTGGGTGGGGCGCCCGTGACGCTCAAGGTCCCGGCCGGCACACCCAACGGGCGCACGTTCCGGGTCCGCGGCAAGGGCGCCCACCGCAAGGACGGCACCCGCGGCGACCTGCTCGCCACCGTCGAGGTCCAGGTCCCGGCCCTGCTCGACGCCACCGCGCGCGAGGCCGTCGTGGCCTATCGCACCGCCATGGCCGGCAAGCCGCTGCGAGCCAACCTGTTCGAGGAGGCGTGATGAGCAACCCGACCCCGAGGCCGACCTCGCGCAATCTGCCGCCCGGGCTGGCGGCCCCGGGCCCCGACGTCGCCGTCTATGTCATCTCGGTCGCGGCGGAGCTCACCGGTCTGCACCCCCAGACCCTGCGCTCCTATGAGCGGATGGGGCTGATCTCTCCGGGTCGCACCGGTGGCGGCGGGCGCCGCTACTCCCACCAGGACATCGAGCTCCTGCGGCTGATCGCCGACCTCACCGCCTCCGGCATCGGCATCGAGGGCGTACGCCGGATCCTCGACCTGCAGAGCCAGGTCGAGGCGCTCCACTACCGCAACGTCGAGCTCGTCGCCGAGCTGGAGGCGACCCGCGAGGCGTTGCGCCAGGCGGTCTCCACCAAACGACAGCCCACCGACCAGCCGCCCAACCGGCTCCCGGTGCTGCGCGAGCCGCTCGCCGGGTCGGTCGTCGTCTGGCGCCGGGGCCGCTCCCTCTGACCGCCGCCGCTGCGCGATGACCCGCGCGGCTTCGGGTGGACGGCGAGCCCGTGGACTACGAGCCGCCTCGCTTCAGCGTGGTCGGCAGGTCGACCCAGTTCTCACGCACGACGCGGCCGACCGGGGTGAAGGACACCTGGAACGGCTGGTGCGGTGCCGTCCCCCAGCCGCCGTCGGCATAGCCGCGGCACTGCAGCCAGACCAGCTTGTCGCCGCGCACCCGGACCACCCGGGTCGCCGAGAGCGGGTAGGGCACCCGATAGCTGCTCGTCGCGCTGGCCGCGACCAGCAGCGGGGTGCTGTCCTCCTGCAGCAGCTCGCAGGCGGCGCTGTGGCCGGGGAGGGCCGTGACGCCCCCACTCAGCGTGACCTGGAACCACCCGGACGGCACCTTGCGAAGGCGCACGGTCATTGCGCTGCCGTCGGGCGAGCTGAACGCCTGCTGGTAGACGGTCGTGGTGACGTCGCCTCGGGCGCGCACCTGGGGGGACAGGGTGCTCGCGGTCAAGTCGAGCGAGCCGGCCCCGACCATGGGTGCCGGGCGGTTGAGGTCGTTGTCCGGTGGGCCCGCGACGGTCGCGGCGGTCGCGCCGAGGGCGAGAAGTGCTCCGGCCGTGGCGGCGGAGGCGAGCGTGGTGTGCAGACGGTTCATGACAGATGCTTCCTGGTGACGGACTTTGAGGGACCCGGCCGTTTGCCGGCCGGAGCCACACCGTGATCCAGGGGCCTGTCAGTGACCTGTCACGCGCCCCGTGCGGGGTCGCGCCGGGGCTCAGCTGCGCTTGCCGCCCGAGGACACGAAGTCGGTCAGCTCCTGCTGCTGGCGGGCGATGGACGCCGCGGTCTGGTGGATCCGGGTCACCACGGCGCGCATGAAGTCGAAGGCCACTCGCGGCTGCTCCTCGACCAGCGGGTCGAAGGTCTGCCGGGCGAAGCTCAGCAGGGTCGCGTCCTCGAGGGCGCGGATCGAGTTCGTGTGCGGCGTCCCGTCGATGTAGCTGAGCTCGCCGACGAGGTCGCCCGGCTCGAGCACGTGCAGGACCAGCTCGGGGCGCTGCCGCGTCGCCTCGCGTACGACGGCGAGCTTGCCGGTCGTCACGAGATAGAAGGTGTCGGCCCGGTCGCCTCGGTGGAAGAGGAACTCCTCGTCGGCGACGGGCACCTCCGCGCTGACGTAGTGGGCCAGCGCCTCCGCGCCGCCTCGGCCGATGTACTGCCCCAGCGGGGCCTGATAGATCGTGCTGGCGATGCGGTCGATGTTCTTGTGGTTCATGCGCTTCTGCCTTCGGTGGACGGGGCGGTGGGGGAGGGCTCGATGAGGGCGGCGATGGCGGCCGCGAGGTGGTCGGAGGCCGCGCCGGTGAGGCCGGTGGCCAGCTCCCACTCGTGCCCGCGGATCGCGAGCAGACGCGTCTCGGGCACCTGCCCGAAGCAGGCCCGCGCCGTCGCGAGGACGGTCGGCACGCTGAGGGCGTGGGAGGTGAAGGTCGACTCGATCCGCGGCGTCGGGACCTCGAGTCGGTACGACGCGACGGCGGCGTCGCGGGTCGCGTCGACGAACAGCACCCGACGGTGGCGGTGCAGGAGCTCGGCGTCCTCGAGCTGGAGCTGGTAGCCGCGCACCCGGGTGGCCCGCGAGCAGCGTCCGGTGTCCTCCAGCCAGTCGACGAACGCCCAGCCGAGGCCGTCGTCCTGCCGAGCGACGTTGCCGATGCCATAGATCAGGCAGTCGGGGGCGTCGTAGCCATCGAGGAGGCAGCCGGTGGAGGTGGGGGCGATGGTCATCCGCGGACCCGTTCGGCCAGGACGGTCCCGTCGGGGGCGAGCAGCGTGACCACGAGCGGCATCTGCCCCAGGGCGTGGGTGGCGCAGCTGAGGCACGGGTCGTAGGCCCGGATGCCGACCTCGACGGCGTTGAGCATGCCTTCGGTGATGTCGAGCCTGCCGGTCAGCTGCTCCTCCGCGACGGCGCGCACCGTGCGGTTGAGCACCTCGTTGTTCTGCGTCGTCGCGACGATCAGGTTGGCGGAGGTGATCGCGCCGCTGCGGTCGGCGCGGTAGTGGTGCAGCAGAGTGCCACGAGGGGCCTCGACGACGCCGACCCCTTCGCCGACCCAGTCCTCGGGACCGTGCGGGACGACCAGCTGGTCGGACTCCAGGTCCGGGTCGAGCAGCAGCTCGCGGATCAGCTCGGCCGCGTGGATGATCTCGATGGCGCGCGCCCAGTTGGAGTGCAGCGTCATCGGGCTCGGCAGGCCGTCGGTGTAGTCGTGGAACTCGGCCAGCGCCTCGGCTGCCTTGGGGGTCGACAGCGACCGGGTGACGTTCATCCGGGCGAGGCAGCCGACCCGCACCGACCCGGCCTGGCGGCCGAGCTCGGTGAGGTAGGGGAACTTCAGATAGCTCCACTCCTCGACGGCCTCGGAGAAGTGGTCGAGATAGTCGTGGTAGTCGAAGTCGGCGACGACCTCCTTGTGGGCGTCGACGACGCGGATCCGTCCGTCGTAGTAGTCGACGTTGCCGTCCGGCCCGACCAGCGACATGTTCAGCGCCTGCACGGGGGCGAAGGTGTCGACCTCCTCGCGGTGGGTGCGGTGGAACTCGCGGAACAGCCGCAGCCCGTCCTCGGCGTACTCCATCACCTGGTCGAGTGAGAGCAGCCCCTCCTCGCCGTTGAGGAACCGGCTGCGCTCGGCCTTGGTGAGGCCCTTCTGGACGCCACCCGGTACGGCGCTGATGCCGTGCATGCGCTTGCCGAAGATGGTGCTGATCAGCTCCTGGCCCCACTTCCGGAGCATGACCACGCGGGTCACCATCGCGGGGTCGGCCTCCAGCAGGCCGAGCAGGTTGCGTTGCTCGGGGGCGGCGTCGTTGCCGAACATCATCTCGGGCACGACGAGGTAGAAGTACGCCGTCGCGTGCGACTGCAGCATCTGGGCGTAGTGGCCCAGTCGACGCATCTTCTCGGCGGCCGGGGTGAGCCCACGGCCCACGCCGACGATGTCGTCGAGCACCTTGGCGCCGGCGAGGTGGTGGCTGACGAAGCAGATGCCGCAGATCCGCTGGAGCAGGACGGGCGCCTCCCAGTAGGGGTGCCCCTGCACGAACCGCTCGTAGCCGCGGAACTCGACGACGTGCAGCTTGGCGTCGCTGACCTTGCGGTCCTCGTCGAGCTGGATGACGACCTTGCCGTGTCCCTCGATCCGGGTGATCGGGTCGATGACAATGCGCTCGGGACCTGGCCGGTCGGGGCTGGCTGGCTTGCTCATGGAGTCTCTCTTCCCTCGGTCCGGCCGTCAGTCGAAGCGCGTCACCGAACGCGGCAGGTTGAGCGGGCGGCCGTGGGCGGCGTCGTCGAGCACGGCGAAAACGGCGTCGCCGTCGGGTGGGCAGCCCGGGATGAAGTAGTCCATCGCGACGACCTCGTGGCACGGATAGACCTTGTCGGTCAGCCGCGGGATCTCGGGGTGCAGGGGGATCACCTTGCGCGCGCCCTTGGGGAGCGTCGGAGACTCGGTGAACGCGGTGGCGAGGCACTCCGCCAGGCCGATCGGGTTGCGCAGCGAGGGGATCCCGCCCCAGCAGGCACAGGCGCCGACCGAGATCAGGATGTCGCAGTGCTCGCGGAAGTGCTCCAGGGTCTCGATGTTCTCCTCGTTGGCGACCCCGCCCTCGACGAAACCGATGTCGCAGTGCCCGGGGATCCGCTTGATGTCGGTCAGCGAGGACCGGACGATCGTGACCTTGTCCAGCAGCGGGACGATCCGCTCGTCGCAGTCGAGGATCGACAGCGTGCAGCCCCAGCAGCCGCACAGCGAGATGGTCGAGATGGTGATCTTGCCCGACCGGGCCGCGACGGTGGCGGCGTCGGGGGGCGTGGCCGGCAGCTCGTGGGAGAGCACCCGGCGTTCCTTGCCGGTGCGGGTCATTCGACACCTCCCTGGAGGACGCGGTCGCGGACCGTACGCCGGTCGTAGCGCCGCTCGCCGATGGGTTCGTCGTAGCCGACCCCCTTGGCGAGGATCGCCCCGACGGGACAGGTGTCCATGGCGGTGCGGACCTGGTCGGGGGTCATCTTGTCGGCGAGTTCCTGGTCGATCTCGATGCGGGCGGTGGCCCCCCGGCCGTGCAAGGAGAAGATCTTGTGACCGGTCTCGGCGTCGTGGACGAACTCGACGCAGCGGTGGCACATGATGCAGCGGTCGCGCTCGAGCCAGATCTGCTCCGACTCGTGGTCGGCCTCCCGCAGGGGGTAGCGGTAGGGGAACTCCGAGTTGTGGACGCCGACCTCGTAGGCGACGCCTTGGAGCCCGCAGCGGCCGCTCTTCTCGCAGCTGGGGCAGTTGTGGTTGCCCTCGGCGAAGAGCATCTCGACGACCTCGCGACGGATGTCCATCAGGTCGGGAGCGTCGATCTCGACCGAGGCGCCGTCCCACAGCCGCACGGTGCATCCCGCGACGATGGTGCCGTTGAAGCGCACGGAGCAGACCCGGCAGGTGCCGACCCGCTCCTGCTCGGGGTGGTAGCACAGTGTCGGCAGATAGATCCCGTTGGCCGCCGCGACCTCGGGCAGGGACTGGCCCTCCTCGGCGGTGACCGGCTTGCCGTCCAGGGTGAACTCGATGCTCATCGGGCTGCCTCCGTGTTGGGCTCGGTCAGCGCCGCGGCCACCCGGAGGTAGTCGTCGAGGGCGGCCGAGGGGTCGAAGGTCGCCAGCAGGGGGCCGGTGTCGGTGCTGAGCTGGCGGCGATAGACGTCGGGGAACGCGCGGAGGGTCGTGAGCACCGGCTTGGCCGAGGTCGCGCCCAGCCCGCAGCGGCTGGTACGCCGGATCAGGGTGCCCCAGCGCTCCAGGTCGTCGAGGTCACGTTGCGAGGCCCGTCCGGCGCGGACCGCGTCGATCCGGTCGAGCAGGACGCTGTTGCCGATCCGACAGGGGGCGCAGATGCCGCACGACTCCGCGACGAAGAACTTCATGTGCTCACGGACGATCCCGAGCAGGTCCCGGGTGCTGTCGAAGACGGTGAAGGCGCCGTTGCAGCCGAGGTCCTCGAACGCGATCCGTCTGGTCGACTCGTGCGCGACCGAGATGCAGTCGCCGGACGGGCCGCCGACCTGGACGGCGTAGGGGTCGCGGGCGCCGACGAGGTGCAGCACGTGCTCGACGCTGGTGCCCCACTCGATCTCATAGATCCCCGGGCGGTCGACGTCGCCGGCCACGCTGATCAGCCGGGTGCCGGTCGAGTCCTCGGTCCCCATCGAGTGGAACCAGTGCGAGCCCTCCTCGATGATGCGGGCCACGGCCACGAAGCTCTCGACGTTGTCGATGCAGGTGGGCTCGCCGAGATAGCCGACCTGGGCCGGGAACGGCGGCTTGAGCCGCGGTGTCCCGCGCTTGCCCTCGCAGGACTCGATGAGGGCGGACTCCTCGCCGCAGACGTAGGCGCCCGCACCGAGCTGGATGCGGATGTCGAAGTCGAAGCCCTCACGGCCACCGATGGAGCGGCCGAGCAGGCCGCGCTGGCGCAGCCACTGCAGCTGGCCCTCGAGGTAGGGCTCGAGGTAGGCGTACTCGCCACGCAGATAGAGGATGCCGCTCTGGGCGCCGATGGCGTGGGCGGCGACGATCATGCCGGTGACGACCAGCTCGGGGGTGCGAGTCAGCAGAGCCCGGTCCTTGAACGTGCCGGGCTCGCCCTCGTCGGCGTTGCAGATGACGTGGCGCCGGGGCGTGGGGGCCGACGCAGCGAGTCGCCACTTGAGGCCGGTGGAGAAGCCCGCACCGCCGCGGCCGCGCAGCTCGGACTCGGCGATCCGCTCGATGACCTCCTGGGGGGCCAGGGCGAGGGCCTCCGCCACGACGCCTTCGGCCGGGGTCACGCGCGGTCGGAAGAAGACCGGTCCGCGGGTGCGGACGTTGGTCTCGACGAGCGACTCGACGTACTCGCGGGTGTCGGGGGGCAGGTCGCCGGGGACGGCGACCGAGCGGGCCGAGGCGCCGTCGCGCAGGGCCTGGACGATCCGGCGGATGCGCTTGGGCTTGAGGTTGGTGAACACGACATCGTCGATGAGCATCGCCGGCTCCTGGTCGGACAGGCCGATGCAGGGGGTCGTGAACAGCCCGAACTCGCCGTCGTCGCTCACGCCGCCCAGGGGCGCCCGGGTCTCCCGTTGGAGCGCCTCGAGGACCTCGTCGTAGCCGTTCATCCGGGCGACCACCGTGTCGGCCAGATGGAGCCGATGTCTCCCGGCCGGCTCGAGGTGGAACAGGTGGTAGAACGACGCCGTCTCGACCACGTCGAGGTAGGTCGTGTCGAGCCCCTCGGCGAGGGCGCGCAGGTCCTCCTCAGGCAGCCAACCCCGGTCACCCTGCAGGTCGTGCAGCATGTCGAGGAGCCGCGTGCGGTCGGGCCCGCCACCGTCGGAGGAGGGGTACGCCGTCAGGATGCTGTCGATGCTTCTGGTCATGAGCGAGTCAGCCTCGATTCTTCGACGAGTCGCTCGTTGAAATTCACTCTAGGGACATCGGTGCGGTCCGGTGAGGGCGATCAGGTGAGCCGTTCGTCACGTCTCGAAATCGGTCAAAGTTGAGGGGAATCGACTCAACTTCTGGCGCGTTGAATCCAGTGACGGCCAGACTGGATCCGACCCGTCCAGAACACCGTCACCCGAGCACCCGTCCGAGAACCACCTAGCCCGGAGACCCGGGCCAGAACCACCGAGCAACGAGGACCGAAGTGAGCCAGTTCGGAGCTGACAAGTTCACCACCGCGAGCCGCGACGCGATCGAGGCGGCACAGTTGTCCGCGACCACCGCGGGCAATATCACCACCGAGCCGATCCACCTGCTGGTCGCCCTGCTGCGCCAGGAGGTCGGCGGTGCACGCACCCTGGTCGCCAACGCCGGCGTCGACGGCAAGACCCTCGCCGCCCAGGCCGACGCGGTGGCCGCTGCCCTGCCGCGCGCCAGTGGAGCCACGGTCCAGCAGCCGGGCGCCTCCGCGGCGCTCACGCGCGTCCTCGCCGCAGCCCTGGAGCTCGCGTCCTCGATGAAGGACGACTACGTCGCGACCGAGCACCTGTTGATCTCGATCGCTGCCCTCGAGTCCTCGGCCCAGAAGGTGCTGCTCGACGCCGGTCTGACGGCCGACGGCCTCCGCGAGAACCTCACCTCCCTGCGTGGCAACCGCCGGGTGACGAGCCAGGAGGCCGAGTCGACCTACGAGGCGCTCGAGAAGTACTCCGTCGACCTGACCACCGCCGCCGAGGAGGGTCGGCTCGATCCGGTCATCGGGCGCGACGCCGAGATCCGCCGGGTCATCCAGGTCCTCAGCCGTCGCACCAAGAACAACCCCGTCCTGATCGGCGAGCCCGGCGTCGGCAAGACCGCAGTGGTCGAGGGCCTCGCCCAGCGCGTCGTCGCCGGTGACGTGCCCGACTCGCTCAAGGGACGCCGGGTGCTGTCCCTCGACCTCGCCGCCATGGTCGCGGGCGCGAAGTATCGCGGCGAGTTCGAGGAGCGCCTCAAGGCGGTGCTCGAGGAGATCAAGGACTCCGGCGGCCAGGTGATCACCTTCATCGACGAGCTCCACACCGTCGTCGGGGCCGGCGCGGGCAGCGACTCGTCCATGGACGCCGGCAACATGCTCAAGCCGATGCTCGCCCGCGGCGAGCTCCACATGATCGGCGCGACCACGCTCGACGAGTACCGCGAGCGGATCGAGAAGGACCCCGCCCTGGAGCGCCGGTTCCAGCAGATCTTCGTGGGGGAGCCCTCCGTCGAGGACACCATCCAGATCCTGCGCGGCATCCAGCAGAAGTACGAGGCCCACCACGGCGTCCGCATCACCGACGCCGCACTGGTCGCGGCGGCGACGCTGTCCGACCGCTACATCACCGGCCGGCAGCTGCCCGACAAGGCCATCGACCTCATCGACGAGGCCGCCTCCCGTTTGCGGATGGAGATCGAGTCATCACCCGAGGAGATCGACCAGCTCCGCCGTGCCGTTGAGCGCCTCAAGATGGAGGAGTTCGCGCTGACCAAGGAGAGCGACGAGGCCTCCAAGGAGCGGCTCGAGCGGCTGCGGGCCGATCTGGCCGACCGCGAGGAGGAGTTGCGCGCACTGGAGGGGCGCTGGGAGCAGGAGAAGGCAACCCTCGAGGGCGAGGGTGAGCTGCGCCGGTCCCTCGACCAGCTCCGCATGGAGGCCGACCGCCTGCTCCGCGAGGGCAACCTCGAGGCCGCGAGCAAGATCAACTACGAGTCCATCCCCACGCTGGAGAAGAAGATCGACGCGGCCGTCGCCGCTGAGCGCACCGACACCGCGCCGCTCGTCGGCGAGGAGGTCGGCGCCGAGCAGATCGCCGAGGTCGTGGAGGCCTGGACCGGCATCCCCACCGGCCGGCTGCTCGAGGGCGAGACGGCCAAGCTGCTGCGGATGGAGGAGGTCATCGGTCAGCGCCTGATCGGCCAGCACGAGGCCGTCCAGGCTGTGAGCGACGCCGTACGCCGCTCGCGCGCGGGCATCTCCGACCCCCACCGTCCCGCGGGCTCGTTCCTCTTCCTCGGCCCCACCGGTACCGGCAAGACCGAGCTCGCCAAGGCGCTGGCCGACTTCCTCTTCGACGACGAGCGCGCGACGGTGCGCATCGACATGAGCGAGTACTCCGAGAAGCACACCGTCTCGCGGCTCGTGGGCGCCCCGCCCGGCTACGTCGGCTACGACGAGGGCGGCCAGCTCACCGAGGCGGTCCGGCGCCGCCCCTACTCGGTGGTGCTGCTCGACGAGGTCGAGAAGGCGCACCCCGAGGTCTTCGACATCCTGCTCCAGGTCCTCGACGACGGCCGCCTCACCGACGGCCAGGGTCGCACCGTCGACTTCCGCAACACCCTGCTGATCCTGACCAGCAACCTGGGGTCGTCCTATCTCGTCGACCCGACGCTGGACCCGGAGAAGAAGCACGAGTCGGTGATGGCCGTCGTACGCCAGTCGTTCAAGCCGGAGTTCCTCAACCGGCTCGACGAGATCGTGGTCTTCGACGCGCTCACCAAGGACGAGCTCGCGCACATCGTCGACCTGCAGCTCGCGCTGCTGGAGAAGCGGCTCGCCGTCCGGCGGATCACCATTGCGGTCTCCGACGAGGCCCGCACCTGGCTCGCCGACAAGGGCTACGACCCGGCCTACGGCGCGCGCCCGCTGCGGCGCCTCATCCAGACGGCCATCGGCGACCCGCTGGCCAAGCTGCTCATCGCCGGCGAGGTCGCCGACGGTGGCAAGGTCTCGGTGCGGGTCGCCGATGGCGGCGAGGCACTGGCCCTGAACAGCGCCTCGTAACGTCAGCCCTTGGTCGCACCCAAGGTCAGGCCGGAGACGAACTGCTTCTGGAGCACGAAGAACACGATCAGCACCGGCATCGCGACGAGCACGGAGCCGGCCGCCACCAGGTTGGTGTCGGTGAAGAACTGGCCGCGCAGGTTGTTGAGCGCGCTGGTGATCGGGAACTTGTCGCTGCGCGAGAGCAGCACCGTCGCCCAGAAGAACTCGTTGTAGATCCAGGTGACCTCGAGGGTGGCCAGGGCGGCCAGGGCCGGCCGGACCAGCGGCATCGTCAGCTGCCAGTACTGGCGGAAGACGCTGGCGCCGTCGAGCTCGGCCGATTCATAGATCTCCATGGGGATCGTCTTCATGTAGTTGCTGAGCACGAAGGTGCAGAAGCCCAGCTGGAAGGCGACGTTGACGAGGATCAGTCCCCAGAAGCTGTTGAGCATGCTGCCGCTGTCGCTCATCGAGTAGGGCAGCGGGATCTGCTGATACATCTTGAACACGGGGATGAGCAGCGCCTGCGGCGGCAGCAGGTTGGCGGCGAGGAAGAAGGCCAGCATGGCCAGGTTGAACTTGAAGCTGAACCGGGCCAGCACGAAGGCCACGAGCGAGGCCAGGAACAGCGTGAGGATCACCGCAGGGACCGTGATGATCAGCGAGTTCTTGAAGTGCAGCCCGAACTGGCCCTGCTCCCAGGCCTGCTGGTAGTTGTGCAGGGTCCAGCCGCCGAGGGAGAGGTAGCCGTTCTGCTGGGTGTAGGTGTAGCTGCGGAATGAGTTGATCACCGCCCAGATCAGCGGGAAGAGCCACACCAGCGACAGGATCGCCATGATGACGGTCGCGATCGTGCCGCGAGGGCGGTTGAGGACTCCGCCTTCGGTGCGCTTGGGCGCCTTGCGGGTCGGCTTCGGGTCGGGAGCCATCGTCTCGACCATGGGGACGAGGGGAAGTTCCGTCATGCCCGGTCCTCCTTGAACACGATGCGGAGATAGATCGTGATGAAGATCGAGGAGATCAGCATCATGATCACCGCGAGGGCGGAGCCGAAGCCGTAGCGGGTGGCCTCGCCGATGACGTTCTGGCTGACCAGGGCCGCAATGATCTCCAGCCCGTTGCGGCCCTTGTTGACGACCCAGACGAGGTCGAAGGCGCGCAGCGACTCGATGACGACCATGACGAGCACGATCATGTTGATGGGTCGCATGACCGGGAAGATCACGCTGAAGAACGTCTTGACCTCGCTGGCGCCGTCGACGGCCGCGGCCTCGCGGAGCGAGTGGTCGACGCTCTTCAGGCCGGCCAGATAGAGCAGCATGATGTAGCCGGTGTGGCGCCAGGCCGTGGCGACCAGCACCGCCCAGAGGTTGATCTTGGGGTCGCCGTACCAGTCGACCTGGGTGTTGAAGACGTCGTTGATCAGGCCTTGGTCACGGCTGTAGAACAGCTGCCAGATGAAGCCGATCAGGGCGAGCGACAGAACGACGGGCAGATAGAACGCCGTCTGGTAGAAGCGGCTCCCGCGCATCTCCTTGTCCAGGACGACGGCGAGGAAGACCCCGAGGATGGTCGGGAAGATGAAGAGGAAGGCCAGCCAGATCAGGTTGTGCCGGATGGCCGGCCAGAACGGCGGATAGATGGTGGCCACGTCGTGGTAGTTCTGCCACCCGACCCACTGGATGCGGTCGACGCCACCGATGCCGTTCCAGTTGCCGAACGAGAGGGCGACCGAGCCGATGGCCGGCAGCCACACGAGCCACAGCACGAGCAGTGCGGGGACGAGGATCATCACCGCGACGACCACCCGGTCGGCGAGGCCGAGGCGCCGCCGACGTGTCGGTGGGGAGGCCGATGAGCTGTGCTTCGTCTTGGACTCAGCCTTGGTCGTACTACTCATCGGTCCTCCCCACCGAACTGCGTCGTCAGCTACCGAAGATGGAGACCTTCTGCTCCTGAATGCTGGAGCAGAGCCCGTCGATGTCGTCGGGGTTCTTCAGGAAGGTCTGGATCGACGGAATCATGACAGTCGACGCGAAGTTGGTGTCGGTGTCACGGTCCAGGAACTGCGCGATGTGCGCAGCCTGCCCCACAACCTCGGCGGACTTCAACTGCAGGGCGGAGTAGCTGGAGGTGTCGGCGTCGGCGTTGGCCACGATCATCGGGGCCGAGGCCGCCGCGTTGGCACCCTCCTGTGCCTCGGCGGTGCCGAGGTACTTGAGGAACTCCTTGCCGGCGTCCTGGTTGCGTCCAGCGGCGGCCAGGCAGAAGCCGTCGATCGGGGCGTCGAGAGCGTCGGAACCGATGCTCGCGTCCAGCTCGGGGTAGGTGAAGAAGTCCAGGTCGTCGAGGACGTCCGGGATCGCGTCGCCCACGAAGGTGCCGAGGAGGTACATGGCCGCCTCGCCCTTCGCCATCGACGTCGCAGCCTCCTGCCAGGTGCGGCCCAGCGGGTCGGCCTGGTGGTAGGGAAGCAGTTCCTTCCACTTCGAGAAGACGTTCTTGACCTCCGCGGAGTCCCACGCCTCGTCGCCGGCCATCAGGCTCATGTGGAAGTCGAAGCCGTTGATCCGCATGTTCAGGATGTCGAACGTGCCCATGGCGGGCCAGCCGTCCTTGTCACCGAAGGCGAACGGCGTGACGCCCTTGCCCTGCATGTCCTTCATCAGGCTGATGAACTCGTCATAGCTGGCCGGAGCGGCCCAGCCGTTCTTCTCGAAGATCGACTTCCGGTAGAAGACGGCCCACGGGTAGTAGTCGTAGGGAACCAGGAGCTGCTTGCCATCGCTGGACGTGGCCGCACCCTTGAAGGCGTCGGTCATGCCGGCCATCGGCCACAGGTCACTGATGTCGGTCAGCAGGCCATCCTCGGCGAACTGCTGCATGCGGAAGCCGGCGAACCAGGTGAAGACGTCGTCCGGGGAACCCTGCAGGTAGGTGCTGATGCTCTCCTGGAAGGTGTTGTGGTCGACGTAGTTGGCCTTGACCTCCACACCTGACTTCTTGGCGTAGTTTTCGGCGAAGCCCTTCATGCGCTCGTAGGCGGGACCGGAGTCCTTGGCCTCGTTGACGCCGAAGGTCACTGTCTTGGTGCTGGAGTCCCCACCGCCGCCGGAGTCGCTGCCGCAAGCGGCGAGCAAGCCGGGGGTCGTCACCAGCGCGCCGCCGATCGCGGCAGAACGCAGGAAGCTACGCCGTGTGGCTGACATCGTCACGCGAGCGGAGGGGGGGATCATCAGGCTCGAAGGCGCCTTGGGCTGGCGGTTCATGGAGTCCTCCGGGTCCACAAGTTCGAACAGGGCATTTCGCATCCTTGACCCCGGATTTGGGGAAAGTCAAGGCATCTGAGGCGTGATACCAAACTGAAATCAACAACTACACGCGTTCGAATGTGCGTTCCTGGTTGACTCTGGTGAGTTCCGGGTGGATCGTGTTGACATGCCTAGCCCGCTTCCCACCCTGTCCTACGGCGGTGACTACAACCCGGAACAGTGGCCTCTCGAGGTCCAGGTGGAGGACGTCCGCCTGATGCAGGCGGCGGGTGTGAACCTCGCCACGGTGGCGGTGTTCTCGTGGGCGAAGCTCGAGCCCGAGGCCGGACGCTACGAGTTCGACTGGCTCGACGAGGTGCTGGACCGGCTTCACTCGGGCGGTGTCCGGGTCGACCTCGCGACGGCCACGGCGTCCCCACCGCCGTGGCTGACCCGGCAGCACCCGGAGATCCTTCCGGTCACCGCTGACGGGACCACGCTGTGGCAGGGCGGACGCCAGAGCTACTGCCCCAGCTCCCCGGTCTTCGCCGAGCACGCGCTCCGGCTGGTCCGGGCGATGGCCGAGCGCTACGCCGGCCACCCGGCACTCGCGCTCTGGCACGTCAGCAACGAGCTGGGGTGCCACAACGCGCTGTGCTACTGCGACGTCAGCGCCGAGGCGTTCCGGCGCTGGCTGCAACAGCGCTACGGCGATGTCGAGGCGCTCAACCACGCCTGGGGCACGGCTTTCTGGTCGCAGCGCTACGGCTCCTTCGACGAGGTGCTCCCGCCGCGCTCGGCGCCGACGTTCCCCAATCCCACCCAGCAGCTGGACTTCCACCGGTTCAGCTCCGACCAGTTGCTGGCCAACTTCATCGCCGAGCGGGACATCCTCCACGAGCTGTCCCCGGGCGTGCCCGTGACCACCAACTTCATGGTCATGGAGCACACCCGCAACATGGACTACCTCGCCTGGGGTCCCGAGCTCGACATCGTCTCCAACGACCACTACATGATGAGCGCCGACCCGGCCCCCCATCGTGAGCTGGCGTTCTCGGCCGACCTCACCCGTGGCGCGGCCGGCGGTCGTCCGGTCCTCGACGACGGCCGCCTCACCGACGGCCAGGGTCGCACCGTCGACTTCCGCAACACCCTGCTGATCCTGACCAGCAACCTGGGGTCGTCCTATCTCGTCGACCCGACGCTGGACCCGGAGAAGAAGCACGAGTCGGTGATGGCCGTCGTACGCCAGTCGTTCAAGCCGGAGTTCCTCAACCGGCTCGACGAGATCGTGGTCTTCGACGCGCTCACCAAGGACGAGCTCGCGCACATCGTCGACCTGCAGCTCGCGCTGCTGGAGAAGCGGCTCGCCGTCCGGCGGATCACCATTGCGGTCTCCGACGAGGCCCGCACCTGGCTCGCCGACAAGGGCTACGACCCGGCCTACGGCGCGCGCCCGCTGCGGCGCCTCATCCAGACGGCCATCGGCGACCCGCTGGCCAAGCTGCTCATCGCCGGCGAGGTCGCCGACGGTGGCAAGGTCTCGGTGCGGGTCGCCGATGGCGGCGAGGCACTGGCCCTGAACAGCGCCTCGTAACGTCAGCCCTTGGTCGCACCCAAGGTCAGGCCGGAGACGAACTGCTTCTGGAGCACGAAGAACACGATCAGCACCGGCATCGCGACGAGCACGGAGCCGGCCGCCACCAGGTTGGTGTCGGTGAAGAACTGGCCGCGCAGGTTGTTGAGCGCGCTGGTGATCGGGAACTTGTCGCTGCGCGAGAGCAGCACCGTCGCCCAGAAGAACTCGTTGTAGATCCAGGTGACCTCGAGGGTGGCCAGGGCGGCCAGGGCCGGCCGGACCAGCGGCATCGTCAGCTGCCAGTACTGGCGGAAGACGCTGGCGCCGTCGAGCTCGGCCGATTCATAGATCTCCATGGGGATCGTCTTCATGTAGTTGCTGAGCACGAAGGTGCAGAAGCCCAGCTGGAAGGCGACGTTGACGAGGATCAGTCCCCAGAAGCTGTTGAGCATGCTGCCGCTGTCGCTCATCGAGTAGGGCAGCGGGATCTGCTGATACATCTTGAACACGGGGATGAGCAGCGCCTGCGGCGGCAGCAGGTTGGCGGCGAGGAAGAAGGCCAGCATGGCCAGGTTGAACTTGAAGCTGAACCGGGCCAGCACGAAGGCCACGAGCGAGGCCAGGAACAGCGTGAGGATCACCGCAGGGACCGTGATGATCAGCGAGTTCTTGAAGTGCAGCCCGAACTGGCCCTGCTCCCAGGCCTGCTGGTAGTTGTGCAGGGTCCAGCCGCCGAGGGAGAGGTAGCCGTTCTGCTGGGTGTAGGTGTAGCTGCGGAATGAGTTGATCACCGCCCAGATCAGCGGGAAGAGCCACACCAGCGACAGGATCGCCATGATGACGGTCGCGATCGTGCCGCGAGGGCGGTTGAGGACTCCGCCTTCGGTGCGCTTGGGCGCCTTGCGGGTCGGCTTCGGGTCGGGAGCCATCGTCTCGACCATGGGGACGAGGGGAAGTTCCGTCATGCCCGGTCCTCCTTGAACACGATGCGGAGATAGATCGTGATGAAGATCGAGGAGATCAGCATCATGATCACCGCGAGGGCGGAGCCGAAGCCGTAGCGGGTGGCCTCGCCGATGACGTTCTGGCTGACCAGGGCCGCAATGATCTCCAGCCCGTTGCGGCCCTTGTTGACGACCCAGACGAGGTCGAAGGCGCGCAGCGACTCGATGACGACCATGACGAGCACGATCATGTTGATGGGTCGCATGACCGGGAAGATCACGCTGAAGAACGTCTTGACCTCGCTGGCGCCGTCGACGGCCGCGGCCTCGCGGAGCGAGTGGTCGACGCTCTTCAGGCCGGCCAGATAGAGCAGCATGATGTAGCCGGTGTGGCGCCAGGCCGTGGCGACCAGCACCGCCCAGAGGTTGATCTTGGGGTCGCCGTACCAGTCGACCTGGGTGTTGAAGACGTCGTTGATCAGGCCTTGGTCACGGCTGTAGAACAGCTGCCAGATGAAGCCGATCAGGGCGAGCGACAGAACGACGGGCAGATAGAACGCCGTCTGGTAGAAGCGGCTCCCGCGCATCTCCTTGTCCAGGACGACGGCGAGGAAGACCCCGAGGATGGTCGGGAAGATGAAGAGGAAGGCCAGCCAGATCAGGTTGTGCCGGATGGCCGGCCAGAACGGCGGATAGATGGTGGCCACGTCGTGGTAGTTCTGCCACCCGACCCACTGGATGCGGTCGACGCCACCGATGCCGTTCCAGTTGCCGAACGAGAGGGCGACCGAGCCGATGGCCGGCAGCCACACGAGCCACAGCACGAGCAGTGCGGGGACGAGGATCATCACCGCGACGACCACCCGGTCGGCGAGGCCGAGGCGCCGCCGACGTGTCGGTGGGGAGGCCGATGAGCTGTGCTTCGTCTTGGACTCAGCCTTGGTCGTACTACTCATCGGTCCTCCCCACCGAACTGCGTCGTCAGCTACCGAAGATGGAGACCTTCTGCTCCTGAATGCTGGAGCAGAGCCCGTCGATGTCGTCGGGGTTCTTCAGGAAGGTCTGGATCGACGGAATCATGACAGTCGACGCGAAGTTGGTGTCGGTGTCACGGTCCAGGAACTGCGCGATGTGCGCAGCCTGCCCCACAACCTCGGCGGACTTCAACTGCAGGGCGGAGTAGCTGGAGGTGTCGGCGTCGGCGTTGGCCACGATCATCGGGGCCGAGGCCGCCGCGTTGGCACCCTCCTGTGCCTCGGCGGTGCCGAGGTACTTGAGGAACTCCTTGCCGGCGTCCTGGTTGCGTCCAGCGGCGGCCAGGCAGAAGCCGTCGATCGGGGCGTCGAGAGCGTCGGAACCGATGCTCGCGTCCAGCTCGGGGTAGGTGAAGAAGTCCAGGTCGTCGAGGACGTCCGGGATCGCGTCGCCCACGAAGGTGCCGAGGAGGTACATGGCCGCCTCGCCCTTCGCCATCGACGTCGCAGCCTCCTGCCAGGTGCGGCCCAGCGGGTCGGCCTGGTGGTAGGGAAGCAGTTCCTTCCACTTCGAGAAGACGTTCTTGACCTCCGCGGAGTCCCACGCCTCGTCGCCGGCCATCAGGCTCATGTGGAAGTCGAAGCCGTTGATCCGCATGTTCAGGATGTCGAACGTGCCCATGGCGGGCCAGCCGTCCTTGTCACCGAAGGCGAACGGCGTGACGCCCTTGCCCTGCATGTCCTTCATCAGGCTGATGAACTCGTCATAGCTGGCCGGAGCGGCCCAGCCGTTCTTCTCGAAGATCGACTTCCGGTAGAAGACGGCCCACGGGTAGTAGTCGTAGGGAACCAGGAGCTGCTTGCCATCGCTGGACGTGGCCGCACCCTTGAAGGCGTCGGTCATGCCGGCCATCGGCCACAGGTCACTGATGTCGGTCAGCAGGCCATCCTCGGCGAACTGCTGCATGCGGAAGCCGGCGAACCAGGTGAAGACGTCGTCCGGGGAACCCTGCAGGTAGGTGCTGATGCTCTCCTGGAAGGTGTTGTGGTCGACGTAGTTGGCCTTGACCTCCACACCTGACTTCTTGGCGTAGTTTTCGGCGAAGCCCTTCATGCGCTCGTAGGCGGGACCGGAGTCCTTGGCCTCGTTGACGCCGAAGGTCACTGTCTTGGTGCTGGAGTCCCCACCGCCGCCGGAGTCGCTGCCGCAAGCGGCGAGCAAGCCGGGGGTCGTCACCAGCGCGCCGCCGATCGCGGCAGAACGCAGGAAGCTACGCCGTGTGGCTGACATCGTCACGCGAGCGGAGGGGGGGATCATCAGGCTCGAAGGCGCCTTGGGCTGGCGGTTCATGGAGTCCTCCGGGTCCACAAGTTCGAACAGGGCATTTCGCATCCTTGACCCCGGATTTGGGGAAAGTCAAGGCATCTGAGGCGTGATACCAAACTGAAATCAACAACTACACGCGTTCGAATGTGCGTTCCTGGTTGACTCTGGTGAGTTCCGGGTGGATCGTGTTGACATGCCTAGCCCGCTTCCCACCCTGTCCTACGGCGGTGACTACAACCCGGAACAGTGGCCTCTCGAGGTCCAGGTGGAGGACGTCCGCCTGATGCAGGCGGCGGGTGTGAACCTCGCCACGGTGGCGGTGTTCTCGTGGGCGAAGCTCGAGCCCGAGGCCGGACGCTACGAGTTCGACTGGCTCGACGAGGTGCTGGACCGGCTTCACTCGGGCGGTGTCCGGGTCGACCTCGCGACGGCCACGGCGTCCCCACCGCCGTGGCTGACCCGGCAGCACCCGGAGATCCTTCCGGTCACCGCTGACGGGACCACGCTGTGGCAGGGCGGACGCCAGAGCTACTGCCCCAGCTCCCCGGTCTTCGCCGAGCACGCGCTCCGGCTGGTCCGGGCGATGGCCGAGCGCTACGCCGGCCACCCGGCACTCGCGCTCTGGCACGTCAGCAACGAGCTGGGGTGCCACAACGCGCTGTGCTACTGCGACGTCAGCGCCGAGGCGTTCCGGCGCTGGCTGCAACAGCGCTACGGCGATGTCGAGGCGCTCAACCACGCCTGGGGCACGGCTTTCTGGTCGCAGCGCTACGGCTCCTTCGACGAGGTGCTCCCGCCGCGCTCGGCGCCGACGTTCCCCAATCCCACCCAGCAGCTGGACTTCCACCGGTTCAGCTCCGACCAGTTGCTGGCCAACTTCATCGCCGAGCGGGACATCCTCCACGAGCTGTCCCCGGGCGTGCCCGTGACCACCAACTTCATGGTCATGGAGCACACCCGCAACATGGACTACCTCGCCTGGGGTCCCGAGCTCGACATCGTCTCCAACGACCACTACATGATGAGCGCCGACCCGGCCCCCCATCGTGAGCTGGCGTTCTCGGCCGACCTCACCCGTGGCGCGGCCGGCGGTCGTCCGTGGCTGCTGATGGAGCAGTCCACGAGCGCAGTCAACTGGCAGCCCCGCAACGTCGCCAAGCGGCCCGGCGAGATGCTCCGCGCGAGCATGCAGCACGTCGCGCGCGGCGCCGACGGCATCCTCTACTTCCAGTGGCGCGCCTCCCAGGCCGGCGCCGAGAAGTTCCACTCCGCGCTGGTGCCGCACGCCGGAACCGACAGCCGGGTCTGGCGCGAGGTCGTCGCCCAGGGTGCGGCTCTCGAGGCCATCGGTGAGGTGGCCGGCAGCCACTCCGACAACCAGGTGGCGATCCTGTTCGACTGGAACGCCCGGTGGGCCACCGAGCTCGACTCGCACCCGAGCGTCGACGTGCGCTACCTCGACCGGCCGATGGCCTTCCATCGTGCGTTCACCGACCGGGGTGTCGGTGTCGACGTCGTCCACCCGGACACCGACCTGACGCCGTACTCCCTCATCGTCGTGCCGACGCTCTACCTGTGCGGCGACCACGTGGCCACGGCGCTCGAAGCGGCCGCCGCCCGCGGCGCCACGGTCGTGGTGACCTACTTCAGCGGGATCGTCGACGAGAACGACCACATCCGGCTCGGCGGCTATCCCGGTGCGTTCCGCGACCTGCTCGGGATCCGCACCGAGGAGTTCCTGCCGCTCGCTCCCCACCAGCACGTCGAGCTCGACGACAGCACCACGGCCGACATCTGGGCCGAGCACCTGAACCTCGTCGACGCCGAGGCCGTCGTCCGGCACCGGGACGGCCCGGCCGCCGGGATGCCCGCGGTCACCCGACGCGCGGTCGGCGACGGAGCCGCGTGGTACGTCGCGACTCGCACCGACGAGCTCGGGACGGCCTCGCTGGTCGACTCGCTCCTGACCGAGTCGGGTGTCGAGCCGGTCGTGCACACCGTGCACGACGTGGAGGTCGTTCGCCGTCGGGCCGACGACGGCCGCAGCTGGGTCTTCGTCATCAACCACACCGACCGACCGGCCACCGTGCCGGTGCACGGTGTCGAGCTGGTGACCGGAACTCCGACCGGAGCCACCGGCGTCGCGCTCGAGCCGGGTGGTGTGGCGGTCGTCCGGGAGGCGTGATGTTGGCGGTGCAGCGGCGTGGCGCGATCATCTCCGAGCTCGAGCGCGGGATCGTGAAGGTCAGCGAGCTCGTCGACCAGCTCGGCGTCTCCGACATGACCATCCGCCGCGACCTCAGCGCCCTCGAGCGCCAGGGCATGCTGCACAAGGTGCACGGAGGCGCCGTGCTCTATGCCGAGCCGTCCACCTCCGAGCCGGGGTTCGAGGCCAAGTCGGCCCGACGGCTGGCGGAGAAGGAGGCCATCGCGGCGAGGGCGGCGACGCTGGTCGCCCCGGGTTCCGCCATCGCGGTCTCGGCCGGTACCACGACCCACCTGTTCGCGCGCTACCTCGTCGACATCCCTGGCCTGACTGTCGTGACCAACTCGGTCTGGGTCGCCGACATCCTCCACCGGTCCGGGTCCGACTCGGTGTCGGTGCTGCTGACCGGGGGCCTGCGCACCCCGTCGGACGCCTTGGTCGGCCCGATCGCCATCGCGGCGCTCCGGTCGCTCCACCTCGACGCCGTGTTCATGGGGGTGCACGGCATGGACGCCTATGCCGGCTTCAGCACCCCCAACCTGCTCGAGGCGGAGACCAACCGGGCCATGGTGCGCAGCGCCCGCCGGCTGATCGTGCTCGCCGACTCGACCAAGTGGGGAGTGGTCGGGCTCAGCTCGATGGCTGAGCTGTCGGAGGCCTCCATGATCGTCTCCGACACCGGCCTGTCCCGGACGGCGATCTCGGTGCTGGAGGAGCAGGTCGAGGACCTGCTGCTGGTCGAGCCCTCCACGGCGCTGCCGCAGGTCACCTCGAACCCGTCCTAGGGCCCCCGCCTCACCGGGTGCATGGTCCAATGGACCGGTGCCCGAGACCGCGCGTGTGCGCCCACCGCAGGTGACGCTGGCCGGCTGGACCATCGTCGCCGCGTCGGTGGTCGTCGTCCTGACCGGTTTCGAGACCATCGGGACCCTCTACTCGCTGGAGAAGCGTCACCAGATCGAGCTGCTCCTCGCCACGCCGCCGTGGTCGGGGCTCGGCATCGGGGTCGACGGGGTCCGCCAGGTCATCCACGTCGCGACGCTCATCGCGGCCGGGTGCGCCACGGCCGCCGCGATCCTCGGCTACCAGGTGCTGCAGCGCTCCAAGCTGGCACGCATCTTGCTGAGTGTCCTCGCGGTCCCGCTCTTCCTGGCCGGCATCGTGGGCGACGCCTTCTTCTCCGCGCTGATCGCCGCGGCCGCTGGCATGCTCTGGCTGTCTCCCGCCCGGGAGTGGTTCGCAGGCACCTGGCGACCGCCGACCGCCGAGGACGCACGTGCGCGGCGTACGCCTCCGGCCGCCCAGCCGCCCGGCGCCCCACCAAGCGCCCAGCCGCCGAGCCAGACCCTGCCGCCTCCCGGCGTGGCCGGCCCGCCGCCGGGTCCCTACCCCGGCGGTCCGTGGCCGCCGCAGGGCATGCCGCCGCAAGGCATCCCGCCACAAGGAATGGTGCCCGGAGCCTGGCTGCCACCGCGTCCGGTGCAGCCTCACCCGGAGCGGCCTCCTGCGGTCACCCTCGGGTGTGTGCTGACGTGGGTGTTCGCCGCGCTGACCCTGGTCGTCGCGGTCGGGTCGGTGGCCGTGATAGTCGGCAACCGCGAGGGGCTCCTGCGCCAGCTCCACGAGCAGAACCCTGAGGTCTTCCAGCAGGGCATCTCCGAGGACCTGCTGGTCTCGACAACACTGGCGATCGCCGTCATCGTGTCCGTCTGGTCGCTGGCCGCCATCATCATCGGGGTCTTCACCGTGCTCGGTCACCCCTGGGCCAGGATCGCCCTGCTGAGCTCCGCGAGCGTCGCGGCCGCCCTCATGCTCGGGCTCGTCCTGCTCGGCCAGCTGGTCGTGCTGATCCCCTTCGCGGCCGCCGTGGCCACGGTCTTCGCCCTGATCCGCCCCGACGCGCGGTCGTGGTTCGCCGGGCGGCGACGTCGGCCGGGGTCGTGACGTGGTGGAATGGCGCCATGAGTGACCAGCACCCGTCCGGTGACAACCAGCAGAACCCCGAGTCGCCGTACGGCCAGCCTGCCCCGCCGCCCTACGGCCAGGACCCCTACGGCCAGGCGCCCACGCCCCCGCCGGCGCCCTACGGCCAGGACCCCTACGGCCAGGCGCCCACGCCACCGCCGGCGGCTCCCTCGCCTTACGGTCAGGCCCCCTACGGTCAGGCGCCTTACGGCCAGCCGCCGCAGGCCGACCCGGCTCCCTACGGCCAGCCGCAGTACCCGCCGCAGGACCCCTACGCCCAGCAGCAGCCCTACGGCCAGCCCGCCTATGGCCAGCAGCCCTACGGCCAGCCCGGGTTCGAGCAGTACCCCACCGGGGCGTTCCCCTTCACCGGCGGGGACCCGGACAAGCGCCCGGGGACCGTGCTCGCCGCCGGCATCATCACGATCGTCAGCTCGTCGCTGACCCTGGTGGTCCTGCTGCTCGGCCTGCTGGGACTGAGCTCGTCGCGTCAGGACTTCATCGACGAGCTCAACCGCAACGCGGACTTCCAGAGCCTCGACGTGACCGCGGACCAGCTGGTCTCGTTCATCCAGGTCATCATCGCGGTCTTCGCCGTCTGGGCCCTGGTCGGCATCTTGCTGGGCGTCCTCGTGATGCGTCGCTCCAAGGTGGCCCGCATCCTGCTCGTGATCTCGGCCGGCCTCGTCGTTGCGGGTGGTCTGCTCTCCATCACCAGTGTCTTCTCCGGGCTGTGGGTCCTCGCCGGCGGCGCGGTTATCGGTCTGCTCTTCATGGGCGGGGCCAACGACTGGTACTCCCGACGCGGGACGAGCATCCCGGGCCAGATCCGCTATTGAGCCGCGTGAGGCCTCAGCAGGTGAGGTCGGCGCCCTCGAGGCGGCGTACGGCCTCCTCGATCGTGGCCTGGTCCTTGCAGAACGACCAGCGCACGAGCTGACGCCCGACGCCGGGCGTGTCGTAGAAGCCCTGCGTCGGGATCGCCACGATGCCCGCACGCTCGGGGAGGGCCCGACAGAACGCGAGGCCGTCGGGCCAGCCGAGGTCGCTGATGTCGGTCATCACGAAGTAGGTGCCGGCGGAGAGGCGCAACGGCGGCCCGGCCTTCTCCAGGGCGCCGCACAGCAGGTCGCGGCGGCCCTGCAGGTCCTGGGCCAGCCGACGCGGGAAATCGGGCTCGTGGTCGAGCGCATGGGCGACGGCGGGCTGGAGTGGGGCTCCGGTGGAGTAGGTCAGCCACTGCTTCGCCGCGAGCACGGCGCCGACGAGGTCGGCCGGGCCCGTCACCCAGCCGACCTTCCAGCCGGTGAAGGAGTAGGACTTGCCCGCACTCGACAAGGTGACCGTCCGCTCGGCCATCCCCGGCAGCGTGGACAGCGGGGTGTGGGTCCACCCGTCGTAGGTCAGGTGCTCGTAGACCTCGTCGCTGATCACGATCACGTCGTTCTCCACGGCGAGCTCGGCGATCGTGGCGAGCTCCTCGTCGGTGAGGACGGTCCCCGTGGGGTTGTGCGGGGTGTTGATCAGCATGAACCTGGTGTGCGGCGAGACCGCGGCCCGCAGCTCGTCGAGATCGAGCCGGAAGTTGGGGGCGCGGAGGGTGACCGGGCGGCGTACGGCGCCGACGATCTGGAGCATCGCGACATAGGAGTCGAAGTAGGGCTCGAGGACCACCACCTCGTCGCCCGGGTCGACCAGCCCGAGCAGCGCGCCGGCGATGGCCTCGGTGCAGCCCGTCGTGACGACGACCTCGGTCTCCGGGTCCAGCACGATGCCGTAGTGGCGCTGCTGGTGGCGGGCGATCGCCTGGCGCAGGGCCGGGATCCCGT
>Ga0209023_10000378_pt1 | contig 69872 bp, 70 predicted proteins | sample LakOneMetagenome_FD_187468 | JGI IMG/M metagenome (GOLD analysis project Ga0209023, IMG submission 187468) | Freshwater and sediment microbial communities from Lake Erie, Canada (SPAdes) (version 2) | ecosystem: Environmental > Aquatic > Freshwater > Lentic | place: Lake Erie, Canada...
CAATTCCCCCCAAGAAAACATATGGGTTTTGCTTCGCGCAACCAAAGAAAAAGCCGCCCGAATGGGCGACCAATTCCAAAAAAGTCCGAATTTGGCTGGGGATGAGGGATTCGAACCCCCGATCCTGGGACCAGAACCCAGTGCCTTACCGCTTGGCTAATCCCCAATAGATTGATAACGTGCATTATTATAGCAAGTACATCTGTAGATTGCTATAAGTCTAAGTTGAAAATTTGTAATCAAAGTATTTCTGGTGATCGAGTAGATGCTATGGTACAATAATGCTTAAGTTAACAGTAGTTGTGACAGTGGGGAAAATTATAAAAAACTTTCGACGTAAATTCGTACGGGCAAGACGCTATGTAGAGCGTCAATTTGTCACAAGAAGATTCTCTCAGCCGCTTATCTCAATCGGGTGCATTGCCTTGGTTTTGGTGTACCTCCTATCATCGGCACAGCCAATACTTGCAACGGGAAGTTGGAATCAAACTGACTGGAGTGGAGGTACTGGTAGCTCAACTACTAACCAGTATAGTGCTCAGTCAAATGTCGATACAACCTCAACTGCAGGAAGTATCAGTCTTTCAAAAACAGAAAAGCTGACAAATGGTAATCTTAACAGTAATTCTACTGGATGGGATACAAACTATCTGTATGCAACACCTACGCTTATACAATCTAAATCTGTTGGTAGTACCTCTGTTGCCGTAACGACAATCACAACAACATTTGATACGACTCCAGTCGTGGGCAACACCATTATAGTTGCCTTAGCAGTACAAGGTACTGGTGTCGTAACTCCACCTAGTGGCTATACCACCGAATTTGACTACAGAAACGATAGCACAAATACACGTATCGTATACCTTAGAAAAGTTGCTGGAGCAAGCGAGCCCACTGCAATTAGTGCTACAACCTCAGTTGCGAAGTTTATGAACATGGATAGTTACGAGTTCTCGAACGTAGCTTCCTCGAGCCCATTCGATAGCTCCGTTCCAACCTATCAAAGCGCTAATGCTTCGAGTGTGGCGGTAGGTCCAACTAGTACTACAGTGCAAGCTAATGAACTTGCACTTGCTATGGCGAGCTGGTCAAGTGGTGTGAATACGCCCACCTGGAGTAATAGTTTTGTAAAAGCGCCGGTGCCTACAGGGTCTGGAAGTAGCGTATTTGCAACATCAGCCTATAAAGCAATTACACCGGCGCAAGCAGTTAGTGCCACAGCTACCACTACTGGGAGTAGACCTGGAACAGGTGCAGTGGCAACTTATAAAACAAATAGTGCAATGACGACTACGACACATGAATCAACAATCGTGCATGGAGGAGGCGGTTCAACGAAACTCGTTGCGGTCAGTACGGATGACGCTGCGTTTACGCAGGCGGTGAACGCAGGAGATACGAATAACTACAACTTGGAAGCCTATGTATATACAAACGGAGGAGCGGTGAGTAGTACTGATGCCGGACTTATGGCAGACGGTACGAATATAACTACCACGTATACATCTGTAGGTAGTGGTTGGTATAAACTCAGTGGAGTAATTGCTGGTACTGCATCTAGTGTTAATTATGGTGTAAAAGTCAAAGCTGGAAAGACTGTGTACGTCGATGATTTAAGTCTCAATAGATATGTAACAAGCGGAACGTTAACCTCAAATATCTATAATACGGCAAAGCCTTCAAACTGGGGCACGCTTAACTATGTGTCTACGGGGACCGTACAAGTGAAAGCCCGATCTTCGAATAGTCCGACGATGAGCGGGGCTCCTGGTTTTTCAAGCTGTTCTGCTGTTACATTGGGTGCTGATATCTCTAGTGGCACAGGTGGTTGTGTAACTGATACCGAGCGGTACATCCAATACGAGGTTACGCTGACAACTGCTGCAACACAAACGAGTGCTACGCTCAGCGATATCACGATTTCATTTGCAGATAGCGACTCGATGGCACCGACGGTCAATGCGAGCGATCTCCATATGTATGCGAGTAATGGTGGTGCGGGCATAGCTGATAGTGCTTGGACAAACGCAGCTACACCCTACTTTACATGGACAGCCGGTCAGGATAACTCGGGGGGTCTTGGTGTAAAAGGGTACTGTTTGTATCTTGGGCAAGACGAAACAGCAAATCCAACTACTACAAAGGGACTACTCGGGACCAGCCCGCTTGATACAGAAGGCACCTGCCCATTTGCAATTAGCGGAACCTCTCTTAATCTCGCCACGCTTAATTATCTCGGCTCTGCAATGACCTCTTCTAACACACCCTACCACCTAGAAGTCAGGGCAATAGACTTCTCGCATAATGTTATGACGAGTAATGTGGGCTTTGCATTTAAGTTCGACAATACCGCTCCAATCAATCCAGCATATATTACCGCACCCTCTAGTTTCATTAATACGAAGAGTGCAACGCTAAGTTGGGCTACAAGCGGTGCTGATGCAGCCAGCGATGCAAACTCTGGTTTGTCCGGACTCCAGTATAAAATTGGCACATCGGGCACTTGGTACGGCGATAGCCATAGTGGTGCAGGTGATGCAACTGATTTACTTGCGAACGATGGCAGTTATTCAACGCAGAGTACCCCTGATTTTGCTAATCTGACAGATGGTAACAATGTTATTTACTTTAGAACTTGGGATGCTGCGGGGAATGTTACACAGGCAAACGTAACGACGGTGTTAAAAATTAACACTGCCGGATCTCCTTCTTCGCCAAGAAATATCACGGCCACACCAAGCACAAATACGCAAAATTCATTTGCTTTTAGCTGGCTGGCACCTGCTAGTTTTGTTGGTCAAGCGAGTAATTTGACATACTGTTATACAGTCAATACACAGCCAACAGAACAGACTTGTACCTTTACTTCAGCGGGCACAACCAATGTGCCCGCCGGAGCGTTCGCCACTCAGCCCGGGACGAATACATTTTATGTTGTTGCGAAAGATGAATCTGGCGGTATTAACTATGCCACTGCAGGTAGCGTTGACTTCACTGCCAATACTTCCGCGCCTGGTATGCCACTCAATCTTGATATTTCTGATACAAGTATAAAATCCAGTAATAACTGGAGACTGGTCATCAGTTGGGACCAACCAAGCGATGTTGGGGCTGGTGTAAGTAAATATCAAATTTATCGATCTACGGATAATAATAGCTTCACACTTGCTGGTTCAACGAGTGGAACCAGCTATGTGGATACCGGTCTGAGCTCACAGCTTTATTACTATAAGATCAAAGCCTGTGACTCAGCTAACAACTGTGGTGCATTTTCTGAGACAGGCTCAAAAACGCCAACTGGGCGTTTCACGACCGCACCTGAATTATCCACCCAGCCTAAGGTAGAGTCGCTGAGTACGAGAAAAGCAAAGATTGTCTGGAATACTGACAGAAAGGCTGACTCAAAGATAGCAGTTGGTGCAAGTAGCGGCCATTATTTCTCTACTGAATCATACAACTCAGGCCAAGTTACCGAACATGGTATAGAGCTTTCTAATCTAGACCCAGGTACAACGTATTACTATGTAGCTCGTTGGACAGACGAAGACGGGAATACAGGACAATCAAGCGAGTTAACCTTTGAGACGCTGCCTCGACCAGTGGTTGAGGATGTATCAGTACCAGCAGTTGGTCTTACAAATGCAGTTATTCAATACACGACAACTGGCGCGAATAAGATAAAACTCTACTACGGTAAAACCGGCGGATTTGGTGGACTTGTGGAGCTTAATACTTCAACCAGTAAGTCGGTTTACAATTCAAGCTTACCGGATCTTGAAGATGGCACTAAATACTTCTACAAAATCAACACACTCGACACAGACGGTAATGAGTATGAAGGTACGACGCTGAGTTTTGTAACTCCACCGGCTCCAAAAATCACCAACCTTACCTTTCAGCCAATCGAAAATGAGCCGAGTAGTTCGCAGAAGGTTAGCTGGGAAACAAATGTTCCTGCAAGCAGTGAGTTGGCATACGGAGTAACCGGTCTTAGCGAGAGCAGTGTGACCCCCGCACTCGTTGTAAAGCACGAGGTCGTAATTCGAGGACTCAAGGACGACAGTCAATACAGACTGGTCGCTCGATCTCGTGATGGTAGTGGAAATATGGCCGTTTCTGACGAGCAGATATTTAAGACGGCTCTTGATACCAGGCCACCAGTTGTGAGTGATATCGTGACAGACAGTGCTATCCGTGGAACCGGTGCCGAAGCCCGAGGTCAGGTAGTAATTAGCTGGAGAACTGATGAGCCATCAAGTAGCCAAGTCGCCTACGGCGAGGGTACGAGTGGGTTCCTTTCAAATACCACCAATGAAGACGCCCGCATGACATATGAGCATATTGTAGTGATTTCTGACCTCTCTCCTTCACGGGTGTATCACTTTGAACCACGCTCATTTGATGCGGGCCGAAACCAAGGGAGTGGCGAGCAACAGGTGGCCATTATTGGTCGAGCAAGCGATAGCGTTCTGAGCATCATCTTTAATGCGTTGCAGCAATTGTTTGGAGTCAACTAATGGATGACATTATTGCTGCCCAGCCAAGCACTACAATTCAGATAGTCGCTGAGTTCAAGGCGGTTAATAAAAGCTTTGAAACTCCGGTGAATATCGTCAAGGTATTAAATGATATTTCGTTTACAATCCCAAAAGGTAGTTTTACTATTTTGCATGGTCCATCAGGCAGTGGTAAGTCAACGATACTCAACACACTTATTGGACTTGAACCTCCGTCATCCGGTGAGGTCATTATCAATAGTCAGCGAGTATATGATTTAACGTCAGATCAGCGAGCTCATTTTCGTAACAGTACCATTGGGATGGTACACCAAGATAACTATTGGGTTAATAGTTTGTCTGTTCAGGAGAATGTTGCACTTCCTTTGCTACTCGCAGGTTGGAATAAGCGAAAAGCAATGTTCTTGGCTCAGCAGAGTATTATTCGTGTTGGTCTAGAGAAATTCATGACCTATGACCCATCGGTACTCTCAGGAGGGCAACAACAACGAATTTCATTTGCTCGTGCGACGGTTATCAAGCCTCAGCTCCTGGTTGCAGATGAACCAACTGGAAATCTCGATAGTCTCAGCGGACAGCTCATCATAAGGCTACTGCAGGATTTCAATACGACCCATAAGGCAACAATTGTATTGGTAACGCATAATGATGATTTACTGGATATCAGCGATAACATTATCAATATTCGTGATGGGCACATTGAAGCAATTGACCCACGTACGACAGCAGTCAAGCAGAAAAAGCGAAAGTTGAATACATGAGAATTTTAAACAGATTTTCAAGAATTAAGAGTGATGTTGCACTACCAAGTGGATCTGTGTCTTTCTTTCTGCTTGCTGATATAGCGTTTAAGAATTTGTTTTATAAGAAGTTACGGACAACGCTTACTATCGGTGGGGTGATTATTGGCGTAGGTGCTGTTATTTTCCTACTGGCTTTTGGGTTTGGTCTTCGGGACGTAGTAAGTAAGCAGGTGGTTGATTCAAGTTCAATTCGTACTATAGATGTTAATCCCGCCAAAGCAAATCTCGTTACTCTTGACTCAGAAAACATTGGTCGTATTAAGCGAACATCTGGCGTGGTAACGGTGGCTCCCGTGTATTACTATGCCGGAAAAGTAGTCTATGCCAAAGCGCAGAGTGAAGCAGTTGTCTATGGTGCCGGGCAGGAATATCTCAGTCTTACTAATTTCAAGAGAATTGCTGGAAAACTACCTAACTTTAACGATAACCCAGAAGCATTATTTGTGAGCAGTGCGTACGTTAAATCATTGGGAGAAACACAACCAGAAAAAATTATCGGTAAGGAACTAACGGTAACGATCAGTATTAAAACAGATACTGATGCAGGAGCTCAGAAAAAAGACCTCGTCTATAAAGGGCAAGTTGCGGGTGTTATAGAAAACGGGAGTGGCTCGGAAGTTTATATGAGCGACACAATTTTTACCAAGGCTGGGATTGATAAAGCGAGTCAGCTTAAAGTTTTAGTTGGTGACAAAAAGGATGTACCGAATGTTCAAAAGAAAATAGAGTCACTTGGTTTTACTAGTACCTCACCACTACAAACGCTAGATCAAATTAATCAGATCTTCGGAATCCTAAATATTATGTTCCTTGGTTTCGGAGGCATAGGGCTTATTATTGCCATATTGGGTATGTTTAATACACTCACAATCTCACTGCTCGAGCGCACGAAAGAGATTGGCCTAATGATTGCACTTGGTGCACGAAGCCGTGACATCAGACGATTATTTGTGATCGAAGCGGTTGGCTTGGCAGTGATCGGTGGAACGCTCGGAATAGCAGGTGCGTACCTGCTTAGCTTTGGTATTAACTATGTATTGAATCGCCTAGCTCACAGTCGAGGTGTCGTCGACATATTTAGCGTATTTTCATTCCCTAGTTGGCTTATTCTAAGCACGATTGGCTTCTCTGCGTTACTTGGTCTACTTGTTGTCTACCTACCTGCTCGTCGAGCAGCGCGTATCAATCCAATTGAAGCACTCAAATCATCTTAGTTGTCTTGAAAGAAGTCTCTGCCTTTAAGCTCTTCGGGTAAAAATCCCTTAGGGTGTTCAAACCCAGACTCCCATTTGGTGCCGTTTCCGTAGCCGAGGTCTTTCATTAAACTTGTCGGTGCATTGCGAAGGTGGAGCGGAACTTCTGCGTCGGGATAGTCTTTGGCTGTTTTGAGTGCTTTTGTCATTGCACCTGCAACGATTCTTGATTTTGCTGATTTGGCCAGGGCGCTGGCGCAGTGAAACAGTGTGTACTGGCATTCTGGCATACCAACTCGCTCAACTGCCAAAAAAGTTGAGACCGCTAAACTCATAGCACCGTTGCCTGCAAGACCAATGTCTTCAGAAGCAAATACGAGCATGCGTCTGGCTATGAACTTTGGGTCTTCTCCTGCCTCAAGCATTCTTGCGAGGTAGTATAGACTAGCAGTTGCATCTGAGCCTCGCATGCTCTTAATGAATGCGCTGATGAGATTGTAGTGAAATTCCCCACCTTTATCGTAACTCGGCAAGCGTTTTTGAGCCGCGGTGATAATTGTCTTAGGCCCCACTTTTTTACTAAGTTGCAAAGCAAGTTCGAGATTTGAAAGTGCCACCCGAGCATCCCCTCCACTCATTTCTGCGAGTAGGTCAATAGCTTCCTTGCTTACGCGACTACCTACTTTTTCAAGCTTGAGTGCTCGTTTAATAATGGTCACCATGTCATCTTTAGTATGGGCTTTTAGGACAATAATCCGTGAGCGTGATAGAAGTGGATTTATAACCTCAAAACTAGGATTTTCCGTCGTGGCTCCGATAAGCGTAATGAGTCCTGATTCGACATGTGGTAGAAACGCGTCCTGCTGAGCTTTATTGAAACGATGAATCTCATCTACAAATAAAAGGGTTCTTTGATCAAGTTGCCAATTCGTCCGAGCTCGCTCGACAACTGCCGTCACATCTGCTTTCTTAGCAGTGACGGCGGAAATTTCTACGAAATCAGTTTCAAGTTCGTTGGCGATGATGCGTGCAAGTGTCGTCTTGCCTGATCCTGGGGGTCCCCAAAAGATGAGGCTGGTCGGTTGTTTTTTGGCAATTATCTCACGAATTATCTCACCTTCTTGAGTGAGATGATTTTGTCCGATGTATTCATCAAGCGTTTTTGGGCGCATTCGTTCGGCAAGGGGCTGATCCATAATTGTATTATACGATATACTTATCCTATGAAATACCTAGCGTTACTTCGAGGCATTAATGTTGGTGGTAAGAGTAAGGTATCCATGGTTCAGTTGAGAGCTTGTTTTGAGTCCCTTGGATACCGGCATGTGAGAACCTATATTAATAGTGGAAATGTTATTTTTGAAACTGCTGCAACTAATACTTCCAAACTGCGTACAGAGATCGAAGCTTGTCTGAAGTCCGAATTCGGTTTTGAATTACAGATTGTACTCCTTGACTCTATGCGCTATAAAAAAGCCATAGATTCAGCACCACACTGGTGGGGTCGTGATTCGAGCTGGAAACACAATGCCTTGTTCCTGATTGAACCTTACGATGTTGGTGAGGTAGTTGCGGCCGTTGGCGACCTTAAGCCTAGTATCGAAGCGCTATATCCTGGTGATGGTGTATTATTTCAGTCGCTCGAATTTAGCAAATTTGGCCAAACAACAACTGGAAAGTTGGCTAGCAACCCTATCTATAAGAAAATAACAATTCGCAATTACAATACAACCCAGAAACTACTGCAGTTACTGACTGCTGATGAGACATGATTACCCTAGTAATTCATAGGTACTTATGCTATAATTAATGTTAATTAATAAGGTGGTGCGCCTGAGGATGGCGCTTTTTATATGCAACAAGACCCAAAGAATATTCGAAACATTGCAATTATTGCTCACGTTGATCACGGTAAGACGACTCTCGTCGATGGTTTGCTCAAACAATCTCAAACCTTCCGCGACAATCAAGCAGAAATGAGCCAAGAGCTTATTATGGATTCTGGTGATCAAGAAAAAGAACGCGGCATTACCATTACTGCCAAGATTACTGCTGTCCAACACAACGAATACCGTATTAACATCATTGATACACCAGGTCACGCTGACTTCTCTGGTGAAGTAGAGCGAACTCTGAATATGGCAGATGGTTGTGTGCTTATTGTAGATGCCCAGGAAGGTCCAATGCCACAAACGAAGTTCGTGCTAACAAAAGCACTGGCCAATGAGCTTAAGCCAATTGTGGTTATCAATAAGATTGATAAACCTGGCAATCGTTTGGGTGAGGTTGAAGATGAGCTTGCAGATCTTTTCCTCGAACTCGCCGTGCACGAAGATCAATTACATTATCCTGTGTACTATGCAATCGGACGCGAAGGCAAGGCTTGGAAAGATGTTCCTGTCGATATTACTGCCGATGGTGATCTAGAGGTAATTTTTGATGCGATAATTAATGAAGTACCCGCTCCAAGCGTTGAGCAGGATAAGCCATTCCAGATGCTAGTAACAGCACTTGCTCACGATAACTTTAAGGGTAAATATGCAATCGGACGAATTAGCCGAGGCACCATCAAGGCAGGTGATGCTGTGGCTGTCTGCAAAAAAGACGGCACCGTTGTTAAGGCTAAGGCCGAGCTTATCTTTATGAGCCGCGGCGTTAGTAAGTTTGAAGTGCCCGAGGGTATCGCGGGAGACATTGTACAAATTACTGGACTGAAGGACGTGCAAATTGGCGAGACGGTTACCGACGTAGATTCACCAGACGCGCTACCCGTGCTTGAGGTTGAAGCGCCAACGCTGCAGATTTATCTTGGTCCGAACACGAGCCCCTTCAAGGGAACAGAAGGCGAATTTAATACATCACGTCAGATTGGCGATCGCTTAGCGCGAGAACTGGAAATGAATATTGGCCTGAGGGTTGAAGATCATGGTATCGGCTTCTTAGTTGCGGGTCGTGGCGAACTTCACCTATCAGTACTGATTGAAACAATGCGTCGCGAAGGATTTGAATTTGAAGTTGGTCGTCCACAAGTGGTGACAAAAGAAGAAAACGGCCAAGTTATGGAACCGCTCGAGGAGCTAATTATCGAGGTTCCAGCGGAGCATGCTGGTGCAGTACAGATGGAACTGGGCGCTCGCCGCGCGACACTTAAAGAACAGTTTACAACTGCACAGGGTGCAACAAAACTTGTCTATGAACTACCGACACGGGCGCTACTGGGACTTCGTAATGTTCTAATTACGAATACCAAGGGTACAGTTATTATGAATAGCTTAACCATTGGTTATCAACCACTTGGTTCAGCATTACAACAGCTTCGAAACGGTGTACTGATCTCATTTGAACAGGGCACTGCAACACCGTACTCCCTCGAGAATGCACAGGAGCGCGGTACTTGTTTTGTTGGGCCTGGTGAAAAAGTGTATGCAGGACAGGTAATTGGACTTAATAATCGTGGTGACGATCTTGAGATTAATATAGTGAAAGAAAAGCACCTGACTAATATCCGAAGTTCAAGCTCTGATGGTATTGTCCACCTTGTGCCACATTTGATACTCAGTCTTGAGCAATGCCTCGATTTCATTGAAAACGACGAGTTACTGGAAGTAACCCCTAAAACCCTGAGACTTCGTAAACGAGAACTTGACCCGAATAAGCGAAAGCGCCAGAATAAAAAGTAATCGTTAGCGTGATAAATATCACATCAATAATGTAAGTCTATTTTACACAACCTTCTTGTTATTAGCGGTATAATCATATGCAGTATAGGAGTTCTGCATGGTGAAGTTTACGTTTTCTGAAAAATCCAAAGACCTTACTTTAAATGTCGCGCTTGTCATCTCTCTTCTACTCGCTACAGGGATGTTTATAAATTCAAAAACAACGAAACCACCAAATAGTCCCTCGAGGGAAGAAGGCTCTGGCTCAAATTTACAGCAAGTGAGTGCGAGACAGACACGAGTCTATGAGGCTCTGCAACCTATAGAAACAGATGTTGACTCACCGGTAACTTCCGGCCTACATACGGTACTAACGCAGGGCGCAGGAGGCACTCAGCGCGTGCAAAATTCAGTGCCCCAGACATCTCCAGCGAAACCGGTGCATATTGATACGCATACGGGTAATATTCAAGTAGGTATTTCAGTACCAGGCGTGAGTGCATCTATTGATATACCTGGTCTACCAACACAGGGCTTGTTCTAACTGTTGCATAAAGGTGATTACACTTATGTAAAATAAGGGTATAATTGGTATAGTATGAAAAAAACAACAATTCCTTTACAGCTCAATGCTCTCACAAAAAAATATGGAAAATCCCGAGGTATCGAAACCGTGAGTCTTACAATTGAAGCAGGCGAAGTATTCGGTTTTCTCGGCCCGAATGGCGCTGGTAAAACAACTGCAATACGCACGATTATGGATTTTCTTCGACCATCCAGTGGCTCGGCGTCGGTTTTCGGTCTAGATACTGTCCACGATACGACCAAGGTAAAGGCCCGCGTTGGCTATTTGGCCGGTGACTTTGAGATGTACGATAATCTGACAGGTCGGCAATACTTAGAGTTTGTTGCTAATTTAAGGCATACCGAGAATGTTGCACAGCAGATCAGTGATCTGGCTAAGATAATGGAGGCAAGTCTTGAAAAAAAGATAAGCACACTTTCCAGGGGTAATATGCAGAAAATTGCTCTCATTGCCGCTCTACTACATGATCCAGATTTACTTATTCTTGATGAACCAACAACTGGCTTGGATCCATTGATGCAAAACAGGTTCTACGAACTGGTTAAGGAACGAACTAAAAGGGGTAAAACAGTATTTATGTCTTCGCACATACTCTCAGAAGTACAGACTATCTGCGACCGAGTCGGTTTCATGAAGGAAGGTAAATTAGTAGAGATAGTAGATGTCAATAAGTTGCGCGCGAGTCACAAAAAAGAAGTAAGACTTCTTACCACAAAAGGCACCAAGCCGATGCAGCTTCCGAACTTTCGGCAATTAGACGTGATTACTCATACCAAACGTGAGCTTAGATTTGTCACCTCAGAAACTGGGAAAGAATTACTTCGATGGTTGAGTATGCAACCAGCTGATGATGTAACAATTCAAGATGTCTCTCTGGAAGATATGTTTTTAAAACTCTATGCAATGCATTCGGAGGAAGAGCATGTCTAAGAATTTATTTACTAAGACACTCTATGATAAGCGTGGTTTTATATTTGGCTGGTCGCTTGGAGTGGTTGTCATGGCGGGAATTACAATCGCTTTCTTTCCTACAATTAAAGATCAGATCGGCACACTCTTTTCGAATGTCCCCAAAGCACTTCAGAGTATCACTGGTAGTAGCGAGGACTATAAGAATATCGTTGGATATGTGGGAACAGGAGTATTCGATTTACGTGTTCCGATGCTTACCATAACAATGGCCATTATCTTAGGGCTCGGCTTGAGTGTCGGTGAAGAATATTCGAGTAGGTTATACCAGCTCCTTGCTCAACCAATTGCTCGCACTAGGATAGTCTGGCAAAAGTGGCTCGCAATGTTAGCGGTTTTCACTGTAGTCCACGTAGCCCTCGTTGCTGGAATTATGCTTGTGGTTTCATTGATAGGCGAGTCAATAGCGCTTAACGAGGTTATAGCGGGGACCTTACTGTGCTTGTTACTCACAGCTACGATAGGCTCGCTTACGCTCGCGCTTGGTTTTGCGCTTGGTCGTAAGGGCTTAGCAACGATGCTGATTACAACATATGCATTCGGGAGCTACTTGCTGACCTCATTTGCAGCACAAGTGGACTGGCTTAGGCATATCGAACCTATCTCAGTGTTCCATTACTACAAAGCTTCAGATGCACTCAAATATGGTTATAACATGAATCATATTATTGTATTGGTCAGTATCTCTGTGATAGCGATCCTTATTGGAGCGCTCGCATTCCGTCAGCGCGATGTCGGTACGCATGGTGCGTAGGGCGCTACTTCGCACACTACTTGCTATTTGTGTGCTGGTGGCTCTTGCTCCGCTCCATGTACATGCACAAGATCTTAACGATTTTAAAATCAATGATTTCACGGCCGATTACTATCTCACAAAGAATGAAAAAGATGTTGCTCAGTTACGAGTCGTTGAAACGATTCAGGCAACATTTCCAGAATTTGATCAGAACCATGGTATTGAACGCGCTATCCCAGAAACTTATAAGGACAAAGGTCTGAAGCTGGAGGTGGTCTCAGTCAAAAAGACTGATGGCGGCTCCTGGGACTATACAACTCGAATCTCTGGAGGTAATACAGTACTACGGATTGGCGACGCCGACCAATACGTTCATGGAGTGCAGACCTACATAGTAACTTACAAGATGCAGAACGTCATGGGATTTACTGATGACTCGAAGCAACGCTATGACCATGATGAGTGGTACTGGGATACAAATGGAGATCAGTGGTCGCAGTATTTTAGTAAGGTAAGCGCCCGGATTCATATTCCAGCTCAGCTTGCAGCAAATATTACTCTGGCACCTCGATGCTTCACTGGGAGTTTTGGTTCAACTGTTTCAAATTGCACAATTGAGAAAACAACTACAGGCAGTGAAACACTTTTTTCAGTTGCTACCAGTGAAAAGCTCTCCCCCTACGAGAACATGAGCTTCGTACTAGGCTTTCAGGCGAACACGTTCAAGCCCTACAAGAGAGATCCGAGAGTCGTCGTCGCTACAGTCATCGGCGTGTTTCTTGTTCTTGGGCTACCGCCACTGCTCGCATTTATGCTCATGTGGTCTCGGTGGAAAAAGACAGGTCGAGATCCAAAAGGAAGAGGTATTATTGTACCCCAGTATAGTGTCCCTGACGACCTAGACCCTGTACTCGCGGATCTCATCTTGAATGAAAAGGTACAAACGAAGGCGGTTTCCGCAACATTGATCGGACTCTGCATAAAGGGCTACATAAAGCTCTATGAGGTCAGTCAGAAAAAGATCATAGGATCAAGCGAAGCCTACGAGGTCGAGTTGACTAAAAAAACAGATGAGTTGTCTGCGCAGGAACACAAAGTTGCCAGTATGGTTTTTATAACGGGAAAGATTGGAGAGAGGGTAGGCTTAAATACTCTTAAGAATAAACTCTACGGCGAAGTTAAGACACTAACCAAAAATGCAAATCAGCAAGTTGCAATGCTGGGTTACTTTACTATTGATCCAACTGTTGCGAAAAAGAAATATAAAACATGGGGTAGTGTCATGTTCGTGCTTGGGGTACTACCCTTGGTTCTGTTTCCACCAGCGCTCATCGCTACGGGTGGTCTAGCGCTTACTGGCGTCGTTGTACTCGCCTTTGGGAGTGCTATGCCAAAGCGAACACTTCAAGGGGTTGATATGAAGGAGTACTTGCTCGGTGTCAAAGAATACATGCAACTCGCTGAAGAGGATCGAATCAAATTTTTACAGTCGCCTGGCACGGCCGAAAAAATTGATGTCAAAAATAAGGGACAGCTTGTAAAACTCTACGAAAAACTATTACCTTATGCTATGTTGTTTGGCATAGAGAAAGAGTGGGCAAAGCAATTTGCCGGACTCTACGCGGAAGGATCCCCGCCAAGTTGGTACAGCGGACAGGGCGTTTTTAATGCGGTGATATTTTCAAACGCAGTCAGTGGCTTTGGCTCTGCGGCAGTTAGTAGTTTTACCCCACCCTCTAGCTCGGGATCTTCTGGGTTTTCGGGTGGCGGTTTCTCAGGCGGAGGAGGTGGCGGAGGGGGTGGCGGTGGTTGGTAGGAAATTAATCCTCCTGTATGATAGAAGCCATGGTCCGTTTTAGGAAAAATCGCAAGAAATATATCAATATTCCTCAATCAGGAGAATGTCCATTTTGTGAAGAGGCTATTGAGCAACGAATTATACGTAGTTTCAAGTATAGTTTTCTAGTACATAACTTAGTTGGGCTCGATATCTGGGAACTTAGTGACGTAGTGGAGCACTTGCTTTTGATACCAAAACGTCATGTTGCGAGTCTCTCGGACCTTAGCAAACCCGAAGCAGCTGAGCTGATGAAAATAATGGGTGAGTATGAAAATAAAGACTATAATGTCTATGCGCGTTCTATTAATAGCACAATACGGTCTGTCAGGCACCAACACACACACTTGATAAAAGTAGATCAAAAGGAGGCAAAGTTTTTCTTTTACCTGAAGAAACCCTATTGGGTGAAAAAACTTTAACTATCCGGCAAAACTAACCGATACTAACAAGTTCGATATCAAAGACAAGGTCAGAATCTGCAGGAATATTCTCTGCTGGTGAATTTTTTCCGTACGCCTTCTCTGCTGGTATAACGAGACGGCGGGTCCCACCTATCTTCATGCCAGGTACGCCCTGTGTCCACCCAGCAATTACCTGATCAAGTCCAAAGGTAGCTGGTGCGCCAAAGTCATGAGAACTCTGAAAAATTGTACCATCCTTTACAAGTGCACCCGTATAGTGAGCAGTAATTGTGGCACCTGATTCGACTGCCTCACCATCTCCGTCCACGAGGTCAATGACTTGTAGCTCGGCTACGGAATCTAGTGGGGCGAAATCTTTTAACGTTGTTCCTTCGAGTGGTTGGTCTGTTTGCATTGTTCTATTCTATCATGAGGCAGTAAATTTATTTAAGTTTGGACATTTCACCAGCATGTCGCCAAGTTTTAACTGCTTGTTTGTAGGGTTCAAAGTTTCGGAAGATTGCGAGGTCCGCTTTTCGTCGGATTAACCAGCCTCGGTATCCAGAGGTTACCTTATCGCCCTGTTGCACAACAGCCCACTTTGGACCTGCCGTAACAACATATATTGGTTTATGTTTTCTATATACCTTTGCCTTCTTTCCTGCCTGTTCTAGAAGTAAATTGTGAGTTATAAATTTCGCATCATGTAGCGCTGTTTGTGCCATGCCACTGTAAGGTGTGTCTGCGTTATCTCCAATTACGAAAACGTCTTTATCATTTTCCAAGGCAAGCAGATCATTTACGACAACTCGCCCAGCTCTGCCAAGAGTAAAAACAGTAGGATTCTTTGCAAAAAAATCAACTGGTTTGCTGCCAGCCGTCCAAATAATAAGGTCGGCTCCAAGGTTACCAGCACTCATGCATACATTGCCTGCCTCACAGGACTCAACCTGAATATTTAAATGTATCTCAACACCAAGGTCATGAAGATGTTTGGTGGTTTTTTCCGAGGCTTTTGGAGAAAGTAGGGGGAGCACCCTGTCAGCTCCGTCTACGAGAATCATCTTTACTTTCGGTGTTTTAAGCTTGTACTTGTTTGCAACGAAGTTGGCAAATGTTGGAATTTCTCCAGCTAACTCTACGCCAGATGCACCTGCTCCAACGATGGCAATCCGAAGTGGCTTGCTTGTAGAGACTGCAAACAGTTTAATAAGTTGGTTACGTAGTTTAATTGTGCTTGAAATATCATGCATGGTTGCGGTGTGCTGTTCGAGTCCACGGATACCAAAGTAGTTGACGGTATTACCGAGTGCAAATACTGCTTTGTCGTAGCTGTATATATTACCGGTTGCGCTGGCAATCCGCTTCTTTTTTCCGTCGACAACCGCGGCGTTATCTAGTACTAACTCTACATTTGGGGCGTGTTTAAAAATATCTTTAAGTGGAATAACCACTTCCTTTGGTGAGTGACCAACTGCAGAACGATACAGTGCGCCGTGGTACTCAAAATGAGTGTTGTCTGAGATGAGCTGTACTTCAAAACCGGGCTTGTTAGCGAGACCGAGAGCTGTTTTTACTCCACCGAACCCACCACCAACTACAACTACCTTAGTTATTTTTTTACCCATTACGTTCAAGCATAACAATTTTCAGATCGAGTGGCTAGTAGTCGGTGATATAATAAGAGCCATGCGATTTCTCATTGGCACCACAAACAAAGCTAAAATTAATACTGCAGAAGCAGTGATTAGAAATATCACAGGGTCAACAGATTTTACGATCGAAGGCGTGCCAGCTGACTCATCCGTACCCGAGACTCCACACGAAGAGGAAATAAAGCAGGGTGCTGTAAATAGAGCGCAAATCCTGTGTTCAAATAGCGGTGCAGACTTCTATATAGGTCTGGAAAGTGGTCTTACCGAGCGTTACGGAGATATCTATGAAGAGGTATGGTGCTGTGTTATGACGGCTACACAACAAGTGTACGGATACTCAAGTGGTTTGCGGGTCCCGAAAGTAATTACAGATAGAATGAAGACCGACAACCTCAAACACTACGAGGTTATGCGGTTGCTGAGAGATGAACTAAGTCAACCGAATGACAGGGATACTTGGGGAAACTATTCTCACAAAATGCTCATCCGTAGCGCAGGGTTCGAAGAGGCGATCAGGAATGCCCTTATTCCGTTGTTTGCCCCCAAAGAAAGTCTTTACCACCTATAGGAATTGATCTAGATCATATATACTAGATACATATGGGACAAATCGGCTACAGAGGACTTTATAGTAAGAAGGCGAAGGCACCTTTTAGGATTTCTCGGTCCAAAATTGAACTTTTTACTGAATGTCCACGTTGCTTCTGGCTAGAAACGGTCAAAGGAATCAAGCGACCAGATACGCCACCCTTCTTAATTAACTCAGCTGTCGACCAACTTCTGAAAGCAGAGTTTGATGTATACCGAGAAAAAGATGAACAGCACCCATGGCAGATAGAATTTAAAGTCGATGCCAAGCCATATGCGAATGAAAAGTTGGATGAGTGGCGCGAGAACTTTGTAGGGGTGCAGTTTGAGCACACACCGAGTAACCTTGTAATCTTTGGAGCGGTTGATGATATTTGGGTAAATCCCAAAGGCGAGCTTATGGTTGTCGACTATAAAGCGACGGCAAAGGACAAAGAAATTACCGAACTTGGGCCAGTTGGTGGCTGGCATGATGTGTATCGAAGACAGATGGAAGTCTATCAATGGTTGTTGCGTCAACTTGGCTTCACCGTGAGCGACACTGGCTATTTTGTCTATGCCAACGGTATCGCAAAGAAGGATGGATTTTTTAACAAAGTGGAATTTCGGACAAATGTATTTCCATATACGGGCGACAGCAGTTGGGTCGAGAAACGGATTACAGATCTTAAGAATGTACTAGAACAAGGTGATATACCTGAAGTTGGTACGCGTTGCACCTATTGCCCATATGCTCGTGCTCGGACGGAATTAACCCTACAGCATCTAAATAGCCAAAAGGGATCGCAGTGATTCAGTTTGCATTAATCGTTACCTTCATTTATATGTCTCTGTGGTTTGTGGTCTCAAGAGTTGTGAAACGGAATGATGTGGCAGATATTGCATGGGGTTTTGGCTTTATCGTGTTAGCGTGGGCGCTCTATATGAACCGACCGAGTGTGCAATTGTCACTGGCTGTTATTCTCGTAACGATTTGGGGATTTCGTCTGGGAACTCATATTTTCCTGCGAAATAGTAAGAAGCCGGAGGACTATCGATATCAACAGTGGCTGAAGGAATGGGGAAGATGGTTCGTAGTAAGAAGTTTCTTACAAGTATTTATGCTACAGGGACTGTTACTCGTCCTCATTTCAACACCCCTCATCTTTATGGGTAAAAATGGGCAAGATAATATCAGCGCCATTAACCTAATAGGTGTCGCCATTTGGCTTCTAGGATTCTTTTTCGAGGCTGTCGGTGATTACCAACTCGGGCAGTTTATTAAGAATCCAGTCAACAAAGGCAAACTTATGCAGTCTGGCTTATGGAAATACACTCGCCATCCAAATTATTTTGGTGAGGTTACGCAGTGGTGGGGAATTTGGTTGGTCAGCTATGGTTCCCCTTGGTTTTTGTGGGCGATTGTCGGTCCGTTGACGATCACTATCCTTATCTTAAAAGTGTCTGGTATCCCACTTCTAGAAAAGAAGTATGAAGGTAATAAGCAGTTTGATAAGTACAAGAAGCAGACGAGTAAATTCTTTCCGCTCCCTATAAAGTTAAAAGCGAAAGGATAGCATGGATTACGTAAAGGTATATGGATTAATGGCAGTTAGTTTTCTGGCATTCGATGCCCTCTGGTTGGGATTAGTCGCAAAGAAGTTTTATAAAAAATATATCGGCGATCTTATGGCCACGAAACCAAATTTTATAGCAGCAGGTCTGTTTTATGCGATTTATCTATTTGGAGTTCTTATGCTGGTAGTTATTCCAGCCCATAGAATCAACTCCTTGACGCAGCTTGTGTGGACAGGGGCATTATTTGGCTTTGTCTGTTATGCAACTTACGACTTAACGAGCCAAGCGGTGATAAAGAATTGGCCCGTCGTGGTTACGATCGTAGACCTACTTTGGGGTACATTTGTAACGACGATTCTTGCTGTTGTAGGCTTCTGGGTAATGAACGTGCTGTTTGTTAGTGTGCGCTAGCAACTGCTTCTTCGCCAGTTTCTAGGTTGCGTATCGCTGGGAGCGAGGTTGAAACTGCAAGCGCAAGCAGTGCAAATCCACCAGTAAACAGGAGCGCTACTTTATTACCCTCTACCGTTGCTTCGTGTGTGCTCTTTGTAATTTCATCTACAATTGGTGCGGGTAGTTCACCCCTGCTTTCAGGCGATTGAAACTCAATGTTTGAGCCAGCCTCTTTTACTCCTGCGATGATCTGTGCTTTTGAAGAACTCGGTATGACTGCGCTCGCGGTGAGTTTCTTTACGACCCCACTAGTCAGTGTGGCAATAAGCGCCGCGCCAATGATTGCTGAGCCAAAACTTGAGCCAACCTGTCGAAGGGTATTGTTTACACCTGATGCTTCGCCTGACTGCTCAACCGAAACAGCAGAGAGAGTCATGTTACTGAGCTGACTGAAACCAAAGCCCATACCAAGACCGTAGATAAATAGACCAGGGGCAAGATCCCAGACGGTGCTTGTAGTGCTGAGCGTCATAAAGAGATAGAGTGCGCCAAGGGAGCTGATTACAAAGCCAAGCTGAATAATCTGCTTTGGTAGTAATTTCTTTGTGAGCTTAAGGGAGAGCGGTGCTCCGATCATAATAGCGATAGACATTGGAAGTAGGCCAAGTCCAGTGTGGAATGCGTCCAGACCAAGTACACTTTGGTAAAAAATTGGTATGGCGAAGATTAGACCCGTTTGACCGAGAGCAAGCATTGAGGTGGTGACTGCACCAGCGGTGAACTGTTTGTTCTTGAAGAGTCCGAGTGAGACAAGAGGGGTGTGTCCATTCGCTTCATGTCTGTATTCAAACAATGCGAATATCGCGAGCAACACGACACCGAAGAAAATCGCAATCGGAGTTATAGAGAGTCTGAATGGTGCAAACGAGTGTCCAAAAATTGCAAATGATTCTCTCGCCATCCACCAACCGTAAGAGCTAGATTCAATTAATCCGTAGACGATTGAAGTTAAACCAACAGCACTTAGCACAATACCAACACCATCAAGTTCAATTTTTTCAACCTTATCACGTGCTTCGTGAATAAATCGAGCACCAAGCAGAAGTAGCGCGACTACTATAAGGTTAATGCGAAAAGCCCATCGCCACGAATAGTTGGTCGTAAGCCAGCCACCCAAGATTGGACCGATAGCCACGGCACTGGCTGCGACACCTCCCCAGATTGCAAAGGCAAGTGCTCGATCTTTACCGCGGTAGTTACTCACGAGTAGCGAAGCAGTAGCTGGCATCATCAATGCTGCTCCGACACCTTCTACGATTGCATTACCAAAGATAACCCAACCAATATTTGGTGCAATTGAGGTGAGTAGTGAGCCCGCCGCAAATAAAACCGCACCGAGTTTAAACATCTTCTTACGACCGAACAGATCTCCGAGTCGTCCACCGGTGACGGTTAGCGCAGCAAGTGTGAGTGAATAAGCCGAGATGACCCATTGAATGCTTTGAACAGTGGTATGCAGATCGTTCAGGATATCTCTGATCGAAACATTCAGTACAGTCGTGTCAATAATTATAATCATGACCGCAGAGCTGAGTACAATAAGGGGTAGCCACTTCATTAGCTTATGTTCTTTAATTCTAGTCTTTACTTTTTCCATGTGGTTTCCTTCCCGATTCCATCAACAGTTTTTATTAATATGTTTAGCAGCGTAGCAAGTTCCTCGTCACTAATAGAAGAAAAACGTTCTCCTAGGTGATCTATAAACTTACCACGGACGCTTTCGAATACTTTATGAGTCTTATCTGCTAACTTTATATAAGTTATCCGCCTGTCGTGTGTGTCTGAAGCACGCTCTACGAGACCTTTTGCTTCAAGTTGATCTACCATTTGCGACACTGCAGAGGAGGTTACGCTAAATAGTTTTGCGAGTTCTCCAGTAGAACGCTGGCCGCGCTTGAGTGAGAAGAGTAGGTCCATTTGTGGACGACTGAGTTTAAACTGTGCCAAAAAACTGTCTCGCGTGGTGGCGAAGCATCGGTGAAGCTCGCCCATGCTAACCATAATTTTTTCGAGTAATTGTTTTCGTTCAGATTTCATAAGTCACTTAATATATTAGTCACTTATATATAAAATGTCAAGCACTTTATTACGGTATACTTAAGGAGTAATGAAACTGAAGTTAAAAAATCACTACGTTGAAATTGGTGAAATTCACTCGTTTGTGTTTGAGGCCCTTGAGCAATTAGCTTGGCAGGCAGGTCAGTACATAAATATTACAATGCCCGATTTACCTCCCGTCGGCGAAGATAGGTTATTTACCATCGCTTCTGCCCCGTACGAGAGAGATGTCCTAGTTACAACTATTTTGGGAGACAGTCCTTATAAACGGAGAATGGCACAATTAAAAATCGGTGAAATTGTAGATGCGGATCAAGTCGGGGGGGATTTTCTGTGGCAGGATGACGACAGGAAGAAGTTATATTTAGCGGGTGGCATCGGAGTGACGACTTTTCGCAGCATTATCCTCGATAGAATTCATAGGAGACTGCCAAATAACGCCATCATGCTCTACGCAGGTAAAGAGGAACGGCGCCCGTTTGTTGATGAGCTTCGGGCACTCGCAATTCAAGATTCGACACTCAAAATCAAGGACTATGTCGAAACTCGATTAACGCTCGAGCAACTTATGCACGACATACCTGATGTGTTGGATCGGACAGTATACCTAGCTGGCTCACAGTTGTTTTCAGAAACACTCGGAGAAGGCCTTATAGTAAAGGGTATCGACCGTTCGCAAATAAAATATGATTACTTTGATGGCTATATTGATCTTGAGTACTAGCCAGGGTATTCCTACCATGTCGTTTTTGTATCAACTGTCAGGCGCATTGTATCAAGCATTGATGGTCATACTTCGATAACTCAACTATACTAAAGCTATGGAAATGCTTTTGATTATCGTAATAGTGTTGGTAGTTCTAGGTTTCGGTGTGATTGTTTTTGTTCTGAATCAAAAACTCTCAGGTCTTAAGAATGATCCTGCTTCGCAAATGCTCAAAGCAGACATCGACAGTCTTAATAAAGGAGTCGGTGATTTAAAAGAGAGTTTACAGGAGAATATCAGTCAGAAGCTCCAGCAGAATCAGGTGCAGACGAATGAGTCTATTCAGCGACAGTTCGCTCAAAGTGCCAAAATCATTGCAGACGTAACTCAGCGACTAACAAAACTCGATGAAACGAACAAGCGAGTAGTCGATGTTGCGGACGAGTTAAAGACGCTTCAAAATGTACTGCAGAATCCAAAGCAACGTGGAGTTGTCGGAGAGTATTATCTGCAGAGCGTGCTGGAGAATGTTATGCCCCCTGGCAAATTCCAAATGCAGTATAAATTTGAAGACGGAGAGATAGTTGATGCGGTTATTTTTCTTGATCGTAACCAGGTATTGCCGGTTGATTCTAAATTTAGCTTAGAAAACTACAACCGGCTAATTGAAGAAGGTGACAAGGCTACGAAAGAAGCGATTGTTAAAAAGTTTAAAACTGATTTGAAAAATAGAATAGATGAAACAAGTAAGTATATCCGGCCGAACGAAAATACTATGGACTTTGCGTTTATGTTTATACCGAGCGAATCACTCTACTATGATCTGCTTATAAACAAAGTTGGTACTACGGCTACTAACTCACGCGATCTTATTGAATATGCCTTTCAGGAAAAACATGTCATCATTGTGAGTCCAACTAGCTTTATGGCATATCTTCAAACGGTACTGCAGGGCTTGCGAAGCCTGCAAATTGAAGAACAGGCTAAAGATATTCAGAAACGGGTCGGTGAGCTTGGTCGTCATCTTGGGGCGTACGATGCCTTTATGCAAAAGCTTGGTGGTTCGCTAGGCACGACCGTAAATCATTACAATAATGCTCATAAAGAACTTAAGAAGATAGATAAGGATGTCGTGAAGATAGCTAAAACCACTCCATCTATAGAGCCACTGATTCTCGATAAGCCTCAAGAATCCGAGTAGGTAGTAGAAGCTAGCTAAGACGAGTGCCTCGGCTCAAGCCATAAGAAAAGCCCCGGATATCCGGGGCTTGAGAACGGTCAGTCACGATGTTCTTTCAGGTTATTTCTTACCTTTTTTAAAGACTTTAGTAACTTTAGCTTTGACGCTTTCATCTTTCTTGAAGGGGTTCACGCCAGCAGTTATGAGCGCGAGGTTCATACCGATAACACCACCAATGAGTGGTCCGACAATAGTCTCCCATGTAAGGCGGCTTGCTGGACTCTTAGTCGTTGCTTCAGCACCCATGGACTGGAGCGATGATTGCTGTTGCTGAGGATCTTTATTTGTCACTGCGAGTGCGATTGCTGGGTTGATTACCGCACCATCAACATCTGCAACTCGAGGTGTTTGACCATCTTTCGCGCTTTTCAAAAGTGCTGGAGACTGAGCAGCTTGCCCAATCAGACCACCACCAATGGCAAGGCCAACGAGTAAACCGAAACCAATACAAAGTGCTTTAGCACTTTCACTAAGTTTGTATTGTAAGGCCGCAGCAATTGCAAAGGTAAAGGCAGCTGTGCCCGCAATTTCAGCGACGACGAGGCGTGCATCGAAATGATTGAAATCAAAAGTAATGCCCGCGCCTGAGCCCTTGAACCACTGTACTAGCAGTAGAGCAAGCAGCGCACCAGTGAACTGCATAATCCAATAGAAGGGAACCTTTACTGTTTCTAGCTTGCGTGTAGACCATAGGCCAAATGTTACTGCTGGATTAACATGTGCTCCCGATACAGCACCAATCGATAGTACAAGTACGATCAATGTAAAGCCAAGGATAATGAGATTACCCTGCGTGACAAGTGCTACGGTAGTAAGTACGAATGTACCTAGTAGTTCCGCAAGCAGCACTGTCGGCTGTAAGCTTAGATTTTTTAACTTCATTCTGAAACCCTCCTTAGTTTGTTCATCATAATATGTATACTGCATACGGTAAAAAATTACAACTATCTAGACCTTGTAAGCATAAGCAAAAGGACTATACTTATAGGTGAAGGATCGTCTGATCACTTCATCAAGCCGGGTTATATGCCCGGTTTCATGTTGTCTGAGCTGTTATAGTATCGACTTCTTAGTTTCGTGAACAGGAGTTGCAGTATCCCGTGATCTCAAGATCGTGTCGGATGGGCCGAAAACCGTTATTCGCAGCCGTTTGCTCAATAGCATATTCAATCTCTGGGGTGTGCACATCAATAACGGTACCGCAACGGAGACAAGTGAGGTGGTGGTGGTGTTCTTGAAAGCTGTCGCCGAGCTCTATCCGGTATTTAAAGCCCGTATAAACTTTCTTTGCGATTCCAAGATCAACAAACAGGTCGATTGTGCGGTATACAGTTGCTCTGTCAACGTGGGGTAGCGATTCGATGAGTTGATTAAGACTAGCTGGTTGCAACGCGAGTAGTGATCGCAGTACACTCATACGAGTTTTAGTAGCCGTAAAGCCTTGTTGTTTAAGTACAGTTTTTATTTCTTCTTCCATGATATGGACCTTGTTTATACAAAAAGTATAGCAAATTGCGACTTTTTTGCAAAAGATTTTAAATGTATCTATGATGAAGACATGAAAACTTCATTATCCCTCGTATTAGCAGTTGCTTTGATTGGAGATATTATTGTCTTTGCCTCAAGTACAGTGTTTTTAACACACAAAAAACTTGTCAGCGTATTAACACGTTATGCAACACCTTTTGCCGCCGGTGCACTACTTGCTGCCGCATTTGTCGACTTTCTTCACGAAGCAGTTGAGCAATACGACCCACTTCAGGTAATGCTGGCGGCGCTGACCGGTGTCATCGGTTTCTTTCTACTCGAAGGCTGGCTACATTGGTTTCATCACCATAGCGTTGAAGGTTCTGAGAGTCAGCATATGCATGAGAACGATACAGAACCCGTTGCGCTTCTTGCAACCCTGGGCAATTGGCTACATAACTTTATAGATGGAGCTGCGATTGCTGCCGCATTCTTGGTCAGCCCCGCCACTGGCATTATCACCACGATCGCAGTGGCACTACACGAGATTCCACGCGAAGTCGCTGACTCAGGCTATCTGCTACAAAGGGGTATGTCCCGCTCAAAAATTATTGGGGTTCATGGAGTAGCTATATTCGTTACAGCATTGGGCACGACAATCTTTTACCTGAGCGGTAAGACGAATCCAACATTCCTCGCTTGGCTGCTTGGCTCCACGGCGGGGTTCTTTATCTATATTGCAGCTAGTGACATTATTCCGAGTATTCGCAACAATAGGAGTAAGACTAGTGCGAAAGCTTTCGATCTTCAGGCGATGTTAGTTGTGCTTGGAGCAGTTTTGGTTTCTGGTGTCATTATTCTTGCACACAAATTTACTGGTTAAGTAAATCTATAGTGAGGGCTGCAGTCCAACTAAAGTTACTGGCTCCCGCCGGACTACCGTTGAGCGGGTTAAAGTACTCGTATGAGCCGCTTTTTTCCACCAGTGCAATTGATTGAGTTCGAAGTCGCTCCGCCTCCTGCTCAAAACCATAGCGCTTCAGTCCTTCGATAATAAGCCAGTTAGTATTAATCCAACTAGGACCTTGCCAGTAGCGAGCGGGTTGAAAGTATTTGGAATTTTTCGGCACTGAAGGGATTGGGAAAGCTGTGTCCCAGGCGCTGGTCTTCATATGCTCTACTAACTCACTTGCTCGTCGCTTGCTAATGGTTCCTGCGTAAAGCGGAAGGAATGCCATGATGCTTGGCTCCGTGATTGGTTCGAATGTATTGAAATTGCGTGAAAAATACTGCTGATGCGCCTCATTCCAAAGTAGCTCAAGGGCGTGAGGAGCCTTCTTCATACGCTCCCATAACCAACCAGGGATAGTCTCATGGATTTCATCTGCGATAGTTGTGAGTAGTGTGTTTGCTCGAATTAAAATTGAGTTAAAGGCGAGATCCTCTATGGAGAGACTCGAACTTCTTAGTATGAGTCGTGTTTCGTAGTGTTTACGACGCAGTCGATGAGCGATACTGTAGAGTCCCAGCGCGTCGATTGTGTCAATTCTCTCATAGGATGGAAGATACTTTGTATCGCTTCGTACAAAATTAAAGATTGAGTGCAGGTGCAGTGCTTTTGCGACCCGAATCCACGTTGGCATTTCGTTCAGATGCATCTCATTCATCCATCCGGGGTTATTATCTAGGCCACTTTCCCAGGGATGTATTAAGACAACCAGCCCCTCTGCATGTGGATCCCTCTCACGGTATAGCCACTCGTGGTACTGCATGAGCTCCGTAAAGATACTTTTATACCAGTCTCTACGTTCGGACTTCGAGAGCATTTCACCAATCTTCACGATTGCCTCTGCCAGCATCGGTGGCTGAGTAATGCCACTGGTCTTCATATGTTTTGGTGCATCTTTTGAAACACGGGACTTCCAGATGTCATCCGTGTAGTGATCTTCGGACCCATAGATAATATTTGGAATCATACCGTTCTTCCACTGGCCTCGAAACAGATTCTTTATCTCACGCTGAGCCCGCTTAACATTAAAGTGCCGTTGTCCAATCGCAATAAAACAACTATCCCAGAGCCATTGGTGCGGATAGAGGTGTGGTGCTGGCTTAGTCCATCCACCAAGATCGTTGTGCTTTAATACCGAAATACAGTATTCTTGTAATTTTTTATGCCCATCCATTATGATCCTCAGTATAGCAATAAACGTAAGCTTGATGTAGTAAACGACAGGCTGTGGTGCAGGAATATATCTGCTCAGGACTCGCGGAGATGTCTTGGGCTCGATCTGTCTCTGGGCAACAGATAATAAAAGGGTATAACTGCACAGATGGTAAATAGCCGCTGCCAAAGTCCCTTGTCGGCTTCTAGCTGTGAGCTAACCAACTGAGCTATAAGAATGACCGCTAAGAGTAGGGCACAAGTGACGATCTGCACACGACTAACGGTTCGAGACTTATATATGAATGCACAGAGCAAAAAGACAAGTCCTACAGAAATGATACTTTCTATACCGTGAATGAAGCTGCTTACATAGGACATCCCAACCAGTTGGCACTTGTCGATCAGGCTGGAGCATGTGTCTACAAACACTGCATCGATAATCGTTAAAACAGCCAAAGACTTGGTTGTTAACACGGCACGACCATACCATTTGTTCGATCGATTCACATGCAATGTTCGTGCAAATATCAGTAGGATGATGCCGCTCACGATGGCTAGTATCCTGTATAGGAGCGCCTCATATCCTGGTCTAATAAAAAGATCACTAATGTAACCCTGCTTGGATAAGTAGAAGGGAGTGTTTAAGAGTGACAGTAGCCAAAACTGCTCGATGAGTACATAGAGAATGAACCAATGTTTTGACTTCACCTGCGCACTTTCATGGCGACATTAAGTGCTTGGATGGTACGAGTGAGCGTGAGGGGGTCGGGGTTGTAGGCAATAAAGCGATCCCGCCAGGCAGGTTCGAATTTTGACTTGAATTGATAGAGCCCCTTAAACGAATAGAGTTTCCCGCCGAAGTTATATACAAGCCTTAGCGCTGTGCTTACTTTTGATTTTTCCTCAATACTATCAAGGCCAACAAGAGGACACAGACCAAGGTTAAAGTGACTATAACCAAGTTCGTGGCAGGCACTGAGAGTCTTGCTCATCATGTAGTCATTCATGTTCGTCGGTGAATTAGCTCGTTGCCTGAACATATCCATGTTTGCCTCTGTCGGATCGTAGCTCTGTACAATGTTTACGAAACTAACAATTTGCTGCTCTTCATTTCGGAGAATTCCAAGGTCACAACTACCCACGTAATCAGCGTCAAAGTAGCCCATGACAAAACCCCGTTCAGTTCTGCCTGGAACCTTAAGCCAACTGTCTGAAATGCGCTCGAGCTCTTTTATAAGTGTGCTTGAGAACGGAGGTTGACGAAGCTCGAAAGTGTAGCCAAGTTTCTCAAATTTATTTTGTACATGTCTCCATTTTTTGTTTTTACTAGTAAGCTCTGTGTATTTTTTAAGATCTACAATCGCTTCCTCGCCAATCTTTTGTAGTTTTAAGCCATGCGTTTCGTACAGCTTTTTGTGCTGATCTGTGATGTGCACAAATGCCATGTCAAAGCTGTGTGACTCACAGAAGGCTTGAAAATCGGACACCACAGACTTGAATGATCGAGGATTGCCAAACGGGTCGCCAGCACTTAGGGCTACTCGATTTGCAACCTTGTATGCTATGGCGGCATCAGCCGTCTGGCTAAAAAGATATTCTTTGTCGTGAGGCCAAAGTTTAAAGAAGTCCTCACTGTTTCCGCCATACTTCTCAAGTAACTTCCTAGCCTTGTCGTGTTGTTCGTCTTGATGCTCGCGGCGATAGATCACTGGTTGTAAAAGTGCATAGCCAGCAAGCAGTGCGCTTGCAAAGCCCAGTGCTCGCAGGCTAATTAAAAATGCATCGGTTCGTCTGTCTCTGAGGGGCATTGGTGAGGTATTTGGTGTCAGCGTATATTCTCGAAGTGTTTCATTAAAGCCACCGATTAAATTTGGCTCCCGAAAGGCGCTTTTACTCGGCAAAAGTGTGAAGCCGATACTGCCGTATACGATAGCGATGAGCAGGAGAGTAATTGCAACTGCGACGCCGCCTCGTAACCTAACTACTTCAGTCTTTGCTTTAAATTGATTTTTTGAAAAGAGAAGGACTACTGTTGCTATGACAAGTAACAAGATGCTTGCCAAACTGGTCCTACTTTGTAGCAATATAATCTCCCGAAGCAGTGCGACACACACGAGGCTGAGTGTGATCAGCCAGGCACGAAATAGGCGTTTAGTGAGCGAGATCGCGAGATATACCAGACCAATTCCAAGAAGTGCGCTTTGCGTAGGTGAGCCGACGATTTGCGCAATTTCATGGTCCTCGAGGCCGAGTAGAACCGTAAATATGTAGCGTAGCCCAAGTATAAAAATATAGAGTGCGACACAGTAGATAACAAGCGTTGAGTAAGTCTTTTTCCTCATAAGCCCTTAGCGGTAGTTGGTAAATTCAAGAGGAAAGTCAAACTCGGTGTTACTCAGTAGCTGAATCACACCCTGGAGCTCATCCCGTTTTGCACTGGAAACGCGGATTTCCTCACCTTGAATTTGTGGCTTTACCTTGGGGTAGGTATCGCGTATAAGTTTTGTAATCATTTTGGCTTTCTCTTGGTCAAGTCCCTTCAGAAAGGGTAGAATCCATTTCACCTGCATATTGCTTTCAGTCGGCTCTGCGCTCGTATCTAAAATTTTCTGGCTAACTTCTGATGCCGCAAGTTTCTTACGAAGAATATCAACGATACTATCAAGGTGAAAATGATTATCTCCTGTAATAGTCACGCCAGTTTTGGTACCATCAGTAAATTCAAGCGATGCTTTAGTGCCCTTAAAATCGTAGCGATTGGTGATTTCTCGCCGAGATGATTCAACGGCGTTAGTTACTTTTGCTATGTCATAATCTGAAACGATATCGAATGATGAATCTTTTGCCATACATCTAGTATAACTGGTAAATTATAGCTTGCAAAAAGTTTAAGTATTTACTAAAATTAAGTGATTACTTAAACATACCAAGGAGGATGCATGAAATTATTGATTGTTACAGCCAGCGTCCGACAGGGACGAGCAGGCAAAAAAGTTACTGAATGGTTCACGAAACAAGTGACAAAGAATGGTAATTTTGAGGTTGATTACGTAGATCTAAAAGAGTTAGATCTCTCCTATGAGCTACCGGCAACACTCCCTTCTATGGTACAAAACAGTGAATATGAGCGAGAAGAGGATGTGCGTTGGGCGCAACACGTAAATGAAGCAGATGCGGTGGTATTTGTTCTACCAGAATATAATCACGGCTACCCGGCATCACTCAAGAATGCGCTCGATCATTTGTGCCATGAGTGGAGTGGAAAGCCAACGGGTATTGTTGGGTACGGTGCAGCCGGTGCGATCTACTCTCAATCTGCCTTTGCGTTGGTGGCTGCATGGCTAAAGCTTGATATTGTTAGTGCACGGGTCGGTATTTCTGAAATTTGGGCTGCGTTTGACGAGGCGGATAACCTTGCTAATAGCGACTACCATGAGCATGAAGCTCAAACAATGCTCGATGCTCTCGCTAAAAAACTGGCGTAAGATAATGAGTCTTCACCATGGAAAATAAAAACCTCCCCTGCCAAGAGAAGCTTGCATTTGACACCAAAGAAGCAGCAGAAGGCGCGGCTACCTATACCATGTATCGCCACGGTACAAAATTAAAAGTCTATGTTTGTACACATTGTGACCTCTGGCATCTTGCGAGTGACTAAGCAAGAAGGTGGTTTAGTAGTAGCGGGAACTCTGTGTAGCCAGCTTCTGCATTGAAGTGACCTGCATCTGCAACTCTTATAGTATCTGCCCCTATCTTTTTTGCGAATAGTTTGGACTCGTGTATCGGAACATACGGGTCATTATCGGAATAAAAAATAGTAGAATTCTCGATTTGTTGCCGGACTGTTGGAAAGTCAAAGTTGGCTGGTGTGTAGAAACTTCGATTCACTGTCTCAATTTGCCAAACCTCTCCAATTTTACCAAGAAATGGTGCAACGAACAGCGCTTGCCTGAGGCGTAACTCTGGGTGTTGGTTCAGTACGTGGAGCATAAATAGCGGTGCGGAAGAATGTGCGATAACCGTTAGGTTCTCGAACTCAAGCTGATCTGAGATGGCCGAGAAAGTTTCAAGCCATTTATCAAGAGACTGATGCTGGGGGACAAAATTGATGTCTCCGTTGGCGCTCGCTTCGGGCCATACATCTATTGGGAACTGAGGCGCAAGAGTGGCATGGCCTTGGTCCTCGAGTTTTGCCTTCAGCCATGGAAACCAATTCTCGCGCGGAGTACCGTACGAACCGTGGAGGATAAGATGCGTTGCTTTCATATATCAAAAATTGTAACAGGTTTGATACAGTAATAAATAACGACACAATATAGACTATTTTTTAGTAATTGTCAGTAACCTCGCAGATGGGCAAGGTTTTTTTATTAAAGTAAGGTAAAATTGATATAACTATGGAAGAAATTCATCACGCAAAAGAACTGCTCCTGAAGAAGCTGGAGACACTGGAAGATAAGCAACAAATTCTCAGAGCTCCCGAGCTAAAAGATTTGTATAGCAAAATAAAAGAACAGCCAGAGGATCAACGAGCGACGTATGGCCAAGCAGTAAACGAGCTTAAGATGGAACTTGAGGCGCAAGCATCCGAGCTACAGCCCCCCGTTTCTAAACTCGAGCCTATCGATGTCACGGCACCGTTTGACGTAAATACCCAGCTTCCCGCATTACTGCCGACTAGGAATGGGACTACTCACCCAATTACGCGGGAGATGCAAAAAATCAGTGATATTTTCTATCGTATGGGTTTCGAGGTATCACCCTCTAGAGAGATCGATGACGAATATCATATGTTCACCAGTCTTAACTTCCCTGAGGACCACCCGGCACGTGATGACTACGATACTTTTATAACCGAAGAGGGTTGGATAGCACCTGCACACACCAGCACGATGCAAAATCGTATTATCCAGGCTCGTAAAGAAAAACTCGAGGCTGGTGAGCCAATTGCAGTTCTTGCTATGGACCGGGTGTTTCGTAACGAGGATCTAGATGCACGACACGAACATACATTTACGCAACATGAAGGTGTATATGTAGGTAAGAATGTTACGGTTGGCCAGCTTGTCGGCACGCTCAAGCTTTTTCTTACGACATACTACGAAAAAGAAATAGACGTAAAGATTACGCCATTTTATTTTCCATTTACCGAACCAAGTTTTGAATTCTCTCTAAGCTGTCCCTTCTGTAGCGATGATGTCGATTGTAAAGTTTGTAGCAACGAACGGTGGATTGAACTACTGGGATGCGGCATGATGCATCCGAATGTACTGGAGATGGCTGGCGTTAACCCCAAAGTATATACAGGATTTGCCTGGGGTGGCGGGGTTGAGCGTCTGGTTATGATGAAGTTTGGTATTGAAGACGTCCGCAATTTTAACTCCGGTAAATTAAGTTTCTTGAGGCAGTTTAAATGAAAAGCAGAATGATAGGAAAAAATCATGAAGGTTAGTCTAAATTGGGCGCAGCACTATTCTGAAACTAACTTAAAATCACTCAGCACCAAAGAATTGGTGAAGTTGGCGACTGAGCGACTTGGTGGTATCGAGAGCTATACAGAGCTTGCGAAGCACTACGAGGGTATTGTCGTTGCAAGGATCATTAGCTGTACGAAGCACGCAAATGCTGATAATTTGAATATTTGTAAGATTGATGATGGAGGCACTGCTCCCAACGTTAAGCGTGACGAGAATGGATATGTGCAAGTAGTCTGTGGTGCTCCAAATGCGCGTGAAGGCATAGCGGTAGCATGGATTCCTCCGGCAGCGATAGTGCCATCGAGTTATGGCGAAAAAGAGCTATTTACACTCGAGGCACGAGATTTACGTGGAGAATTAAGCAATGGTATGCTCGCAAGTCCTCGTGAGCTCGACATCAGTAATGATCATGAGGGCATTTTGGAGATTGATGAAGATGTCAAACTCGGCACGCCATTTAAAGATCTCTATGATCTTGATGACCTTATTCTCGACATTGAAAATAAAATGTTTACTCATAGGCCGGATGGCTTTGGGCAACTTGGCGTGGCACGAGAACTTGCAGGAATTCAGCATAAAGCATTCAAGTCACCAGATTGGTACAGTCAGGGTAACTCACTTGAGGGTAAAACAAGCGAAGCCATGCGAGGACTCAGTGTCACTATAAATGCTATCGATGCGTGCCCAAGATATATGGCTGTGCTTATTGATAACATCCAGATAAAACCAAGCCCGATCTGGTTACAGAGCTACCTTAAGCGTGTCGGCGTACGTCCGATTAACAATGTCGTCGATATAACTAACTACATGATGATGCTTACAGCACAACCGCTCCATGCTTTTGATTTTGATAAAGTTGCAACAGAGGGGAAAGTTGACATAGTGGTTCGTCGACCCCACGATGGTGAAAAAATGACGCTCCTTGATGGTAAGGAAATTCAGCCACATAAAGATGCCGTACTTATTTGTAGCTCTGACAATCCAATTGCGCTTGGTGGTGTCATGGGTGGTAGAAGTTATGAAGTGGATGAGAATACTAAGCGTGTAGTACTGGAATGTGCAACTTTTGATATGTATAACATTCGAAAGACTAGCATGATCCACGGACTCTTCACCGATGCGGTTACGAGATTTAACAAAGGTCAGCCGTCCGCTCAGCTACCCTCGGTACTTTGCAAGGCGGTACAGATGTTTGAGGAACTTGCTGGTGCAAATATGGTTGGCGACGTTGCTGACTGCATGAACCCTTCAGTCAGTGAGAGCCTGGCCACGAAGCCCATTGAGATAACCGAACAGTTTATAAACGATCGACTCGGTTCCCAGCTTAGTGCTGAGGAAATTAGTAGTTTACTCACGAATGTTGAATTTAAAGTGGACCGTACCGAAGGCTCGATCATCGTAACACCTCCCTTCTGGAGAACGGATATTGAAATCTCTGAAGATATTGTCGAAGAAGTCGGTCGACTATATGGCTTTGGACAACTACCGATTACCTTACCGAAGCGAGATATTACACCTGTCGCCCCTACCCAACAACTCGCGCTAAAGCAGGAGCTACGTGAAGTTCTTAGTCGAGCTGGTGCCAATGAAGTGCAGACTTACAGCTTCGTTCATGCAGACTTACTCAAGAAAGCTGGGCAGGACCCTGCGCACGCATTTGCACTAAGAAATGCGCTCAGTCCAGACTTACAGTATTATCGCCTCAGCATTTTGCCAAGTTTACTGGATAAGATACGACCCAATATAAAAGCTGGTTACAACGAGTTCACTCTTTTTGAAATCGGTAAGACACATCACAAGGTATGGGTTGATGAAGAGACAAAATTCCCTGACGAAGCAAGCTATCTCGATATGGTGTATACAAGTGCGAAATCGAGGAACGGCGCTGCGTATTATCAATTGCTACAGACAGTTGATTACACGCTGACGGAGCTTGGCATACAGTACAAACTTGTATCGCTTGACCAGAATTCTCAGGAAGAGTCCCAGAAAATGGAATCTCTAAAACCGTTTGACCTCGAGCGATCTGCTTATATTTATAACGCAACCAATGCCGGAGGTATGGTTGGGTTCATTGGTGAATTGAAAGAATCCGTTATCAAGGCCTTTAAGTTACCACCATATACCGCCGCAGCGATGCTCGTGCTCGAAGGTCCCAGCTTTGAACTGGAGCATAGAAACCCCCAGGGTGCCTATAGACCTCTCTCTAAGTATCCGTCGACAAGTCAGGACGTTACTTTAAAAATTTCCAAAGACCACACCTATGCTGAGCTTGACGCACTGGTACGGACTACTCTGGGTGACTCCCAGTACAACTGGACTCTGCAGGCAACCAGTATCTACCAAAAAGAAGCCTCAACTAAGAATGTCACTTTCCATATTACGCTGAGCCATCACGAACATACGCTGACAGTAAAAGAGGTGAATAGTCTGATAGAAAAAATCACCTGGGCTGCCCACGAAGCACTTGCGGCAGAGCAGGTCTAATGAAGCAACTCGGAAGAATTCTCAGGTTTGCCGGGCATCTGTGGCCGTACTACTTGGGTGTCTCAATCGCCTCAGTTTTCATGGCACTCCTTAATCAGGTGCAACCACTACTTACGAAGAGTGCAATTGACAAGTTACCAACGGTTGTAGGTGGCCAAACTAAGCTAATGCCTGTGCTCATTATTGTCTTTGCCATATTCCTGAGTGATGTCGGTGCAACATTAGTGAGTAATATCGCCGGTTACTACGGCGATATTATGTCTGTGAAGCTTCGCTACTTTCTTTCAACCAAGTATTACGATCACCTACTAACGCTCAGTCAGCGCTACTATTCAGATGAACTGACCGGTACTATTATCAATCGATTGAGTCGCTCGATCACAGGAGTGACAGACTTCATTAATATGTTTGCGAATAACTTTCTACAGTTCCTACTTACAACTGTCTTTACTCTCGTCATTGTCGCACGTTATAGCTGGGTTGTGGCTGTATTATTCGCCGTACTGTATCCGATATTCTTGTGGCTAACGGGAAGAACGAGCGTTCGTTGGCAGGCTTACCAAAAGGATATCAATGAGGCGAGTGATGTTGCAAGCGGCCGGTTTGCAGAGGTAATTAGTGAGATTAAAGTTGCGAAGAGCTATACCAGTGAAGTATCTGAGAGTACTTTCTTTAAAAAAATGCTGAGGAAGACCATTAAAATGACTATCCCGCAGTCAAAACTTTGGCACCGTGAGGACATCTACAGAAGACTCGTCTTAAATGTTATCTTCGGCTTCGTCTATGCATATATATTCTGGCAGGCAGTGAATGGTAAGTTTAGTGTTGGTGAAACAGTACTATTGATCCAGTATGGTGCCCTTATCCGTTTGCCAATTTTCAGCATGAGCTTCTTAGTGGACCGAACCCAGCGTGCGATCGCAGATAGCAAGGACTACTTCAAAGCAATGAATGAGGAAGCAGACATCGTAGATGCTCCGACTGCTACTCCATTGAAGGTGCAACAATCTGAAGTAACTTTCGATGCGGTTAGTTTTGCATACGAGGAAAAACAGCCAGTACTAAAAAATGTTTCCTTTACTATCGCTCCAGACAGCAAGGTTGCGCTGGTCGGTGAGAGTGGTGAAGGCAAGACTACAATCACCAATCTTCTTCTTCGCCTTTATGAGCCAGTAAGTGGGAATATTTTAATAGATGGTCAGGATATTAGACAAGTAACCCAAAAAAGCCTCCGTCAGAATGTTGCAGTGGTCTTCCAGGATCCGGCCCTGTTTAGTGGCAGCGTCAGGGAAAATATTGCTTACGGGAGACCCAATGCAACCGGCAAAGATATCGAAAAGGCGGCGAAGGCTGCCAATGCTTGGGACTTTGTGCACAAACTTCCGAAAGGACTCGACACCATTGTAGGTGAACGTGGCATGAAACTCTCAGGTGGTCAAAAGCAACGTATTGCCATTGCGCGTGCCATCTTAAAGAACGCACCAATTTTAATACTCGATGAAGCAACTTCGAGTCTAGATAGTAAAGCCGAGCATGAAGTGCAAGTTGCACTCGAGCAACTGATGAAGGGGCGCACGACTCTTATAATTGCGCATCGACTCTCTACTATTGCTGGCGTTGATCAGATTGTTACGCTCAAAAAAGGCAAGGTCGATGAGATTGGTACACCCGCAGAGCTCTCAAAAACAAAAGGCATATACGCCCAGTTGCTTGAATTACAGAATCATACAGATGCAACAACCAAGAAGAAACTAAAAGAATACGAACTGTCTGCATAGGAGGCCATAGCATGAATTATCTACCGCATCATACTGCAATATCCGTAAGGAATCTCGATACATCCTTGGAGTTCTATAAAACGTTAGGTTATGAGCAAGTTCATCGATACGACGAAGCAGATGGTTCAATGAGCATAGTTCACCTAAAGCTCGGTAGCTCTTTTCTGGAAATTTTCGTGTATAGGAAAAATCACGACATGCGAGCTCTTGAGTACAAACAAGCCAATAATCTTGAAGAGATTGGCGTAAAACACATTGCACTCCGTACAGACGACCTAGACGCGGCATTAGACGATTTACGGAGCAAGGGCTCGCTACCTGTGATACCAAAATCACGGTAGGTAGGACAAAAGTCAGTTATTTTTTCATCCAAGATCCAGACGGCGTATGGGTTGAGATCGTAAAAGACGACAGATATAACTAGCTTGCAAAACTGATATCTTAACCCAATGTCAAGGCTTGTTTTGGGTTTTTGGGAGGAGTATATTTAAAACATCTTGAATAAAAAGAGATAGGTGGAGGGTAAAAGTTTTATGGGTAAAGTAAAAGAGCACGCGAAGCGTGCAGCAATCTTGATCGCCGCTGTGGGCTTTGTATTTTCATCCGTTGCGGTGACGATACTATATTTCGTACAGGCAAAGAATCAGCAGTCTACTACCAACACGCAACAAGAAGCGCTCCAGAAGCAACTTGCAGAGCAAAATCAACCAAAACTTCCGCTTGAGGGGTATAGCGCAGAAGCATTTGACCCAGCTTCAGTTACTGAGTTAAAAGTTGAGACTTTAAAACAGGGGGACGGCGCAGCTGCTACCGCTGCTTCAACAGTTAGTGCAAACTATTTTGGTTGGACAAGTGACGGCAAGATCTTTGACAGCACTAATAAGGGTGGTACCACCGCCCCAATCGATTTTCCACTCACGGGTGTTATTACTGGTTGGACTGAGGGCTTGACTGGAGTTAAAGAAGGCTCGGTTGTGAAACTGACTATTCCTGCTGATAAGGCGTATGGTGCTGTAGATAAGGGTGACGGTCGTCCGTTCGGGCCGTTAGTATTTGTAATAGAACTAAAAGGGGTGAAGTAAAAACAGTAAAATAAACAACGTATATAGCGTAGGTTGTTGACTCGCCTACACCACAAGCAGTATAGTAAAACATAAGAGAGATCAAAGAAGTTCGTATAAAAAGCAACGTAAAAATAAAAGCCAGAAAGGCACGTTATATGTCAAAAAAAGTCACCATTTATACTTCTAACACTTGCGGTCAATGCAAGATGGTAAAAAAAATTCTTACCATGAAGGGTCATCAATACAGCGAAGTTAATATAGATGAATCACCAGCTCGTCACCAGGAAGTACTACAACTTAGCGGTCAGCAAAGAGTACCAGTTACAGTAGTCGAGGATGACACAACTGGTTTCCAGAGTGTTATCACAGGTTACAATCCTGGTCAGCTAATGCCCGCACTCGCAGCCTAGAGACGAACATAGGTTTAAGTGCTTACTTAAACTTTAAAAATAGTTTATACTTAAGACTGAACTAACCAACGGAGACAGTATGCCTCAGGATGATACCAAGACTTTGATCGAAGAACACGATGTAATCATGATTGGTGCAGGCCCATCTGCGCTTGCAGCAGCTGTTTATACAACGCGTGAAGATATTGGGACGGTGCTTCTTGAAAAGGGTGTTGTTGGTGGATTGGCAGCAATTACCGACCAGGTAGACAACTACCCGGGATTCCCCGAGGGTATTACCGGTCTTCACTTAGCAGAGCAACTCGAGAAGCAGGCGGAGCGTTTTGGCGCTGATATTCGTTATGGTGAAGTGACCGAAATTACGACTCACTCTGATGACCACACAGTACTTGTTAAGACGATTGACGATACAACCTACAAAGCCAAAGCCGTGCTTATAGCAACTGGCAGTGATTATCGTAAAATCGGTGTGCCTGGCGAGGAAGAATACTATGGGCGAGGAGTGCACTACTGCGCTACCTGTGACGGCGCTTTTTATCGCGATAAGAAGTTGGTAGTAGTTGGTGGTGGAAATTCTGCTGTGCAAGAAGCTCTCTTCCTCACTCGCTTTACGACGCATATTGATCTACTTGTTCGATCGACTGTAAAGGCTAGCGAGGTCCTACAGCATGAGCTCCAAAAGGCTGTTGATAACGGTAAAATTACGATTCACCTTGATACCAAAACAGATGAAATTGTGGGTGAAGATAACAAGGTAGTAAAAGTAAAAGCTACCAAAGCTGGCAAACCAGTTGAAATTGAAACAGATGGAGCATTTATCTTTGTGGGGCTGATACCCAATACGCAGTTCTTAAAAAACAGCGATGTTAAACTTGATGAAGTTGGATTTATAATCACCGATCAGAACCTTCACACCAATATGCACGGTGTGTTTGCGAGTGGTGATGTTAGAAGCGGAGCTACAATGCAAATTGCTTCAGCGGTTGGCGAAGGTGCTACCGCCGCACTTAAGATGCGTGAATTCCTAGAAGACCCCTCTAGAAGCTAGCCAGGTTTCGTTTACTAGGGATGTTATTATATGCGTATGACGGTTCATGCAGAAATACTCAAGCGCACTCAATTCGGTAATCCGATACTGCAACTAAAAGCAAAAACGCTCACACAGGTTGATATAAAATCAGCCAAGATTCAACAACTTATAGTTGATATGCGATTCACGATGCAGGCACAGAAATTTGGAGTTGGGTTGGCTGCTCCGCAAATTGGCCAAAGCAGAGCACTCGCAATAATTATAATCAGGCCGACGCCAGCTCGGGCTAACCAAGAATTTTTTGAAGCAGTAATTATAAATCCCACCTATATTGGCATAGGCGAGAAGGAACCGATGTGGGAGGGCTGTCTGAGCTTCAGTACTAAGAACTCACCGGTTTTCGCGCAGGCAATGCGTTATTCTAAGATTCAAGCGAGTTATTTCGACGAGATGGGAAAATTGCACAAGACAAGTCTAGAGGGTTTACCGGCACATGTATTTCAGCACGAGACTGATCATCTCGACGGCATTCTGTTTCCCGAAAGGGTTCAAGATCATCGGAGTTGGATGAATGCCAGTGAGTACAAAAAACGGGTTGTAGCCAAAGCCAAGAACTCAACAAAACTATCTGATACAATAGATTGAAGAAATTAGTTTTCAAAGATTGAAATAAAGGAGAAGTAATGGCTGATTATAATGTAGTGTTTGACACCGGTGATGTCGATAGCGGGATTATTAATGTAGTAAACGAAATTGGTGTGGGCTCTAAACTTAAGGTCGAGTGGGATCGCAAGAAAGCCGTGTTTGTACTAGACCGTGTTGAGCCAGGTATATTTGCAAAGCCGTGTAACTACGGGTTTATCCCGCAGACACTTGACGAAGATGGAGATGAACTCGATGCGTTAATTCTCTGTAGCGAAGCAATCGCTACTGGTGTAGTGCTCGAAGCACGAATCATCGGTATTATGAACTTTGAGGATGATGGTGAAATGGATCACAAGGTTGTTGTGGTGCCTGCTGATGACCGTGATACTGGCGATGCTATCAGTTCGCTTAGCGATCTACCAAAACGAGTCATTGAGCAACTTGAACACCACTTTACACACTATAAGGATCTAAAAAAGCCTGGCTCAACCAAGGTGCCTGGCTGGGGCGATACTGAAGCCGCGAAGTCTACCATTAAAGAATGTCAGACTCGCTGGTCAGAACAGTAGCCATGCAGGCTTCTCGCTACTGGAAAGGGGCGATTGCAAAGTATCGAACTAAAGACTGGTCAGATAAGCCGTCAATATTTGCTGAATCTTTAGGTAAATATTTACCTAAATCAGGGGACTTACTGGAATTAGGGGCTGGCGCTGGTAATGATGGTGAATACTTCAGTCAACTTGGGTTTAATGTTACGCAAGCAGATCTTGCCGATTTTCGTAGTGAGGGAAACAGAAGTAGTCAGTTTTTGGAATTAGATATGTCGAATCAATTGAGGCTGCCCAGCCAGTATTATGTTATCTATGCACATCTGTCTGTACACTATTTCTCTACGAAACGTACCCAAGAACTATTTGCAGAAACCAACAAACACCTCAGCAAAGGAGAAGTCTTTGCGTTCCTAGTCAATAGTACACATGATCCAGAGTTTGGGAAGGGTCAAGAATTAGAAAAACATTACTTCGATTTGGTTGGCATACCGAAACGCTACTTTGATATAGCGGACACTCGCTCTTTTATAAACAGACTATTCACGCCACTGCTACTCGACGACGACGGTACTTCGTACAAGGATCGAGAAGATGGAATGCTACACCTTTTTAGATTTGTCGGTAGAAAAAAGTAGGATACTTGTCACCCAAAGCGTAAGCAGTATATACTGTAGTTAATTCTAAGATCAAAGTACGAGGATCTAAGATCTAATCAAGGAGGGTGGGATGAGTAAAGTTCGCGTAGCTATAAATGGATTTGGACGCATTGGTCGAAACGCCTTTAAGATTTTGCATGCAAGAAATGACGTTGAAGTTGTTGCTGTAAATGATTTAACAGATAACAAAACGTTGGCTCACTTACTAAAATATGATTCAAATTATCCAGGACATGATTGGTACGAAACAATCGAGGCTGACGACGACGGTTTGGTTGTTGACGGTAAGAAGGTACATGTTTTCGCTGAAAAAGATCCAGCCAAGCTCCCCTGGGGCGTTCATAATATAGATGTGGTTATAGAGTCAACTGGCTTCTTTGTAGATCCAGCACTCGCCCGAGCGCATGTTGATGGTGGGGGTGCAAAGAAAGTGGTGATCTCTGCACCTGCGAAAGGTGAAGGTGCTCCAACGATTGTGCTTGGTGTGAATGACGAGGACATCGTGGCAGCCGGTGACGTGGTGAGTAACGCAAGTTGCACCACCAACTGTATTACGCCCGTTGCGGCAGTGATTGAATCAGCCTTTGGTATAGAAAAAGCAATGATGACGACTGTGCATAGCTATACCGCAAGCCAGAAACTCCAGGATGCGCCAGCTAAGGATTTGAGGGAAGCACGTGCTGCTGCTGAGAATATTGTTCCCACTACTACTGGAGCTTCAATCGCGGCAGCTAAGGCACTCCCTGCACTCGAGGGTATTTTTGGTGGTATGAGTATTCGTGTACCAACCCCAGTAGTCTCACTTTCAGACTTTGTAATCGTAACGAAACGCGATGTTACAGTTGAGGAAGTAAATGCTGCATTCAAAAAAGCGGCCCAGGAGCCATTTTATCAAGGCATTCTAGCAGCAACAGAAGAAGAGTTAGTCTCGTCTGACTACATCGGTAACAGCCACTCTGCGATTGTAGATTTAAAGTTAACAAATGTAGTTGGTGGCAATCTCCTTAAGGTTGTTGCCTGGTATGACAACGAGTGGGGCTATTCAAATAGACTAGTAGAACTGACAGTTGATTTAGGCAAAACGCTCCATAAGTAATATGAAGATATTCATAGGTTCAGATCACGGTGGGTTCGATTTAAAACAGCTCGTTATTCATTATCTGACAGTCAAGAAGGGGCTGGATGTTGTGGATGTCGGGGATAAAAAGTTGGATCCGGACGACGACTTTCCTCAGTTCGCTTTTCAGGCCACACATAAACTACTAAGCTGTGAAGATTCAGACCCGCGGGCAATATTACTTTGCAGAGGTGGTCAAGGCATGGCGATGGCTGCGAATCGCAGGAAGGGTATTCGGGCCGCAGTTTGTTGGGACGAACATTCTGCAGAAAAAGCACGAATAGATAACGATAGCAACGTGCTCTGCATTCCTGCTGACGCACTCTCGGTTGAAGAGGTAAAGAACATTATCCATACCTGGCTCGACACTCCATTTACTCAGACAACTCGATTCGTTCGACGTAACCGTGAACTCGACACGCTTTAGAAGCTACGAAGTATATAGTTTCTGAGATGGTACAATAGAGCCAATATGGTTGCTATTGTACCGACTATCACTGCTGAAAATGCACATATCTATCGTGAGCAGGTAGAGCGTGTCCAGTCTTTTGCCTCGCGAATTCATATCGATCTTATGGATGGTATGTTTACGACAAATCAAAGTGTCCAAATATCACAGGTATGGTGGCCAGAGGGTATTACGGCCGACATCCATCTCATGTACGAAAATCCAGAAGCGGTGATTGATGAATTGATCGCTCTAAAGCCCCGCACGGTTGTTGTTCACGCCGAGAGCGGACACAATCTTGCTGTAGCGGCTCAAAAACTCAGCAGAGCTGGTATTGTCAGTTCAATAGCACTATTGCCAGAAACGACCGTAGAGTCTGTCTCAGAGCTTCTGACGTCTATACAGCAGGTACTTATATTCAGTGGCAATCTGGGTCACCAGGGAGGCAGTAGCGTTGATTTTGCTTTACTCGAAAAGGTGGCACAAGTAAAAGCTATAAACCCAGCAATTGAAATCGCATGGGACGGTGGTGTTAACGAAAGCAATATTCAGCAAATTATTTCGGCGGGTGTAGACATTATTAACGTTGGTAGCTACATCCAAGCCGCACAGAATCCAGCACTTGCATACGAGGCACTTAGTACGCTATTAGCATAAGCATAGCGAAAGAAAAAGATTGTTTCTCAAGATTTTAATCTCTAGAATAGATCGCTGTGCCATCGGAATGTTTCGCGCATTTTATAACACGCTTATGATATACTTTAACCAAGAAAAGAGGGTAAATACGCCATATGGTAAAACGGCAGACGTACACCATACCGCAACTTGAGAAGATCGCCAATGATATCAGAAAAGATATCATTAAAATGTTAGAGCACGCTGGTAGCGGACACTCTGCAGGGCCACTTGGTATGGCTGACATTTTTACGGCACTCTATTTCGACATCTTAAAACACGATCCCAAGAATCCTGACTGGGACGGTCGTGACATCTTAGTACTTTCAAACGGACATACTGTGCCGGTGCGCTATGCAACCATGGCGCATGCTGGCTACTTTGACAAGAAAGAGCTGATGACACTACGTCAGTACGGTTCACGACTTCAGGGCCACCCTGAGCGAACAAAGTTGCCAGGTATGGAAACGACCAGTGGACCACTCGGCTCAGGCTTAAGCCAGGCCTCTGGAATTGCCTACGCAATGCGGATTGACGACGTACACCATCGTTGGGTCTACTGCATGATGGGTGACGGCGAGCTAGACGAGGGTAATATCTGGGAAGCAGCTATGTTTGCAGGTAAGTATAAACTACATAACCTGATTGGTATTATCGATAGAAATAATATTCAGATTGATGGTACGACAGAGCACGTGATGCCACTCGAAGACCTTAAAGGTAAGTGGGAAGCATTTGGCTGGCACGTCATCGAAGTTGATGGCCATAATATTGAAAGTATTATTGATGCCTGTTCTATGGCACGAGCAATTACTGAAAAGCCAACAGTTATTATTGCGCATACAGTGCCTGGCCGAGGCGTGCCCTTTATGGAATACGACTTCCATTGGCATGGGGCCCCACCAAATTCTCAGCAGGCCAAAGAAGCACTGAAAAAATTACGCAGTCTTGATGGAAAAATTAGAGGTGAACATGAATAATTATCTTTCTGAGCATATTGGTGAAAATAGTATTGAGCAAGAGCCAATCAAAAAAGGTTTTGGGAGGGGTTTAAAGGCCGCAGGTGAAGCTAACCAAAATGTGGTTGCCTTGTGTGCAGACCTGACTGAGTCCACTCAGATGAATTTTTTTCGGGACACATTCCCTGAACGTTTTGTTGAGGTTGGAGTGGCCGAGCAGAACCTGGTAACGGTGGCTAGCGGAATGGCTGCGATGGGTAAGGTTCCGTACTGTTCAAGTTACGCTGCTTTTATGCCAGGACGATGCTGGGAGCAGATCAGGACAACTATTTGCCTCAACGATCAGCCAGTCAAACTGGTTGGTTCGCATGCTGGTATCTCAGTTGGCCCTGATGGTGCAACCCATCAGATGCTTGAAGATATTGCGCTGATGCGAGCCTTGCCTAATATGGTGGTCATTGCCCCTTGTGATAGTAAAGAAGCCGAAAAAGCTACCGTTGCCATGAGTGAAGATAAGCGACCAAATTACATTCGTTTAGCTCGGGAGGAAACTCCAGTGTTTACAACTGATCGTACGCCATTCGAAATTGGTAAGGGTGTTATATTTCAAGAAGGCACTGATGTAACGATTGTTGCGACCGGCACAATGACGTATCAGGCAATGGTTGCGGCAAAGAGCCTTGCGAAAGATGGTATTTCAGCAGAAGTTATTCATTGCGCTACTATTAAACCGCTTGACGAAAAACTCATCTTACAAAGTGCGAAAAAAACCGGCCGGGTTGTGACTGCAGAAGAAGCTCAGATTACGGGTGGGCTTGGTGGTGCAGTGGCAGAACTTCTAGGTGAACACGCGCCAACGCCACTGAAACGAATCGGCGTCAAAGATCGATTTGGCGAAAGTGGCAAGCCAGAGGAATTACTGAGAGCGTTTGGTTTGACACATACACACATTGCGCTTGCGGCACATCAATTACTAAATACATAAAAGGACGGAAGTAGAGTGGGACTAACAATAAAAGAAATTAGAGAGAACTGTATACGAGCTCGGCACCTAATGCAACGTTCTCGACAACAAAAATTTGCGGTAGGTGCTTTTAATATTGATAATCAAGAAACGCTCATTGCTGTTTGTCGTGCAGCGCAGGCAAAAAGCTCACCGGTGTTAGTCGAGGTTAGTCAGGGTGAAGTTGATGCGATTGGTATCGATAATATTAGAGATCTCGTCGATAATTATAAAACTGAGTACGGTGTGGAGATGTATGTGAATCTTGATCACAGTCCAAGTGTTGAGAACGCAAAGCGCGGGATTGATGCGGGTTTTGAATTTATTCATATTGATATATCACAGGCGCGGCACGACGCTACGGAAGAAGAGATCATAAAAGAGACCCTTGAAATTGTCGAGTATGCAAAATTTACCGGTGCGCTTGTCGAGAGTGAACCCCATTATTTTGGCGGAGGGTCGAACGTATTTAAGGAAAAGATAGATTACGACGAAGTAAAGAAGACATTTTCAACACCTGCGAATGCCAAAGAGTTTGTAATGAGTACCGGTATTGATACATTCGCAGCAGCAATTGGTAACTTGCACGGAAAGTATCCGGTCCCGAAAGTGTTAGACCTCGATCTTCTCAAGAAAGTCCGTGATGCACTCGACTGTAACATCAGTCTACACGGAGGCTCGGGTACACCGCTCCACTATTTTGAAGAGGCGGCAAAAATCGGAGTAAGCAAGATAAATATAAACACTGATATGCGTGTTATGTTTAGAGACACACTCGAAGATGTGTTGAAGAAAAACCCTGATGAATATGCCGTCGTTAAGTTAATGCCAACCGTCTACGAAGCAGTACAAAAAGTGGTAGAAGAAAAGATTGATGCGTTTGGTAGCGCAAGCAAAGCAGTAGTGTAGAGGTTTGGTATACTAAGCATATGAGTAAACCGGTTGTGGTTTGTATTGGTAAGTCAGGACAGGACATCTTTTTAGAGGGGTCTGTCTTTAAGCCCCTAAAAGAAGAGGGAGTCTTTTACGAACACATCAAACTTGGTGAAAAATTTTATGTTGATGATGCAACCTTTTCAACTGGGGGAAATGCACCTAATGCAGCGGTTACATTCGCACGTCAACATTTCGATGTTTCTCTTGTGAGTGTGGTTGGTGATGATCCTGCAGGACAGTCAATTACGAAAGCCCTCGATGCAGAGCATGTGAACACTGCGTACATTACTGTAGATGCTGAACTCAGGACTAGTTTTTCGACAATATTGCTTGCTCCGACGGGCGAGCGGACTATTCTTGATTATCCGGGCACGAGCTTACTCAAATCGGAGCATATTCCCTTTGACCTTCTGGATTGCGACTGGCTGTATATTTCTTCGGTTGGTTCGATGCCGCTGCTTAAAAAGATTATGCAGCGAGCACATCAAAATGGGGTCTCAATTGCGTTCAACCCAGCAAGCTTTGAACTTAAAAATCTTCAAGAATGCGCTGATCTTCTTTCGTATATCACATTGTTTGCAGTCAATAAAGAGGAAGCTGGGCTGTTTGTTTCGGGAAAAACCACCAAGGAGCTTGCCAAGAAATTGTCAGAATCTGTTAAATACACCTTGGTCAGTGATGGTGCAAAAGGTGCGGTTGCGAGCGATGGACTCCAGCTAATTTCAGCTGGAATGTATGAGGATGTGGCTGTGAGAGATCGCACGGGTGCTGGGGATGCGTTTACGAGTGGATTTGTTGCAAGTATCGCCCAAGGTAAGAGCTTGCAGGATGCGATTGTATTTGCAAGTGCAAATTCAACCAGTGTGGTTACTCAAATCGGAGCAAAAGCCGGCATCTTACGGGGTAATTCAAAACTACATACGATGCCCCTACATATTGAATCAATCTGATGACAAGCGCTAGAAAGTGCGATATACTTTTAAGCATAAGTTTAAAAGAAAAAATATGAGTAAATTACTACGAGATCTTCTTCAAGCCCAAGAGCCACTCTTCACCCAGAGTTTGCGCGAGCTTGAGATTGATACAGGCAAGAAAGCCATAGACCTTAAGTTGACAGCTGAGATTATTGAAAAAACACAGGCAGCCATCCGAAGTCTTGGTTTAGACACTAAAGATACTAACGACAAAGAACTGTTTCATGCACTTGAGCATCGAGTGGCTGAGCATAATAAACATCTTGCAATGAGTCTGGGCTCTAGCGACGACGCACCAGTTAAAGAGCTGGTGCCTAAACTTGTGGAGGTTGCAAATCAGGCAAATATTCCCCGCCAAGCTTGGGTTTTGAAAAAGTCCGTAGCAAAAGAACTACTCAGAGAAATGCCTCCGAAAGTAATGATGAAACACCTCGGATATCGTAGTATCGAGAGCATGTTTAAGAACGAGAATTTCTCGGAGATATATACTGCACTTCGTTTCTCTGAAGGCGACGAATGGCTTAATAGCTATAATGAGTTATTCTCACATCGGATCTCTCCGAGTGATTTTGAGAATAGACCAATTGAAATTGTTATCATGGATCACGCCAAATGGGCCGACATGACTGCTCACTTCGTGCATAAGAAGAAGCACAACATTACCCATACCAAGGAACTCGGTGTCATCGTGGTTGTTCCAATGCGCCAGACCCACATGCGAGGCCTGAGCCTCAAGACTCTTCCCTTAATGTTCCACTACATAAATGAAATTCGACTCTATTCATCATTTTTCAAGTTTAAGAGCACTCAGCCAGATTTCGGAAAAGTTATTTCTAACACTTTGATCGCAGACACGGGTACTGGTGCAACAATCGCCAATTTCCATATTCACTGGCGAGTCATACAACGCTACTTTGGAAAACTGGGCGACGAGCCTCCTGAGGTATTTCAGCCGCATGTTCAACCAGAAGATCTACACTGGCGACGAGCGGCAGAGGTAATGTGTGAAGTGAGCCCTGAGCTTAAGTTCTGGTCAAACCTTGAATATGTCGCCAGAGTTGATCAGGACTCAAACCCAGTTGCATTTAATTTATTTGATGTTTCATTTGCCTATAGTAATCAAGAAAAATTTGAGACACGATACTTCTATCATATGCGTGAAGCACTTTGGAACGAGATTTTTATGCGCTATATGGGTGAGTCAGTTTTAAAAAAGCAGATCTTGCAACAGCTCGATAACGACATGATCAAACCTGAGGATATTACATAATGCCTGACGAAGTCCGACCAAAGCAGGAGAAGATTATACCGAAATCGCCAAAACATCGACTTACGATCTGTGTAAGCGGAGCCTCAAGAGGCAAAACAGTTGAAAAGGATTTTGAGCTTGCTTTCGAACTTGGTAAGCAGGTTGCGCTACAAGGGCACGTTATAATCACGGGCGCGACGATTGGTTTGCCTGACTGGGCAGCTCAAGGAGCAAAGAGCGTCGGGGGCATGAGTATTGGTGTGAGCCCAGCTGCAAGCGCAAAGGAACATGTCAATAAATACCATCTTCCAACTACGGCGTACGATTTTATTCTCTACACCGGACTTCATTATGTCGGGAGAGATGCTTTATTGGTGCAGAGTTCAGATGCAGTCCTGAGTATTGGGGGCCGTATGGGCACCGTTCACGAATTCGCTACCGCTATCGAGAGCCACATACCAGTTGGGGTGCTGAGGGATGCTGGAGGCGTCGGCGATGAGTTTGAGCACCTGATGCTTGCCGCTGGCATGTGTCATGACGGAGTGTGTGATACGAAGCACGATGTCTTTTTCAGCGACAGACCAAATTTGTTAGTTGAGCGTATTGTGAAACTGCTTGAAGAGCGTCATAATAAAGATAAATAAGGAAACGAAATATGCAACCGGAACAAGCACCCTATCAACCTGCACCTCGGTCCGTGGCTACACCCACGCCGGTACAGTATGCTCATACCAAAAATGTGAAGTTGATAGTTTTAGAAATAGTCATAGTGATCCTCGTAATTATCGGTGCGTTTGTCGGTGGAATGTCGATGGGTAAATCGTCAGAAAATGCTGTAATGCAAGCAAAGTTAAAGACTGCACAGGCAGAGGTTACTACACTAAAAAAGACATATTCCGGAGAAGCTATCAATGACATACCGGGAGCAACATACCTCAATATCAAAGAATGGAATATTCGTTTACCGCTAGATGCAAAGTTTAAGGATGTTAAATACCGTATCCGCAATAGGCTCAACGCCGACTTTGTAGAGTTCTACTCACCAAGTCTTGCTGCAATTGCCGTCTGCCGTGACTACCAGGGAGAGATCGGTACCGTGGAGCGCGCAACTAATGGCACCGTACCCATTACCGGAGCTAATACTGTAGGCGTAGAGAAGTACCTATACATGTATCAAGAAAAACCGGAGACTTGTACAAGCAACCCCGCGAATCTTGAAGCACCGTATAAAGCCTCTGTACTTAAGCAGTTCATGTTGCTTGACGCACTACCAAATTCACAGCGCGAGGCCCCTAAGAGTAGCAGTATACAGTCAGATACCTTAATCTCGACCGTGAAAGATCCAACAGCCCAGCAGTAGTTTGCTACACTATATACTGTGAGTAAGCGATTTAAGTTAAATACTAAGTACAAACCGACTGGTGACCAGCCGGCGGCTATCGACGCTCTTATAAAGGGCTTAAATGCAGGCGAGAAAGAACAGACACTTCTGGGTGTCACAGGTTCTGGTAAAACGTTTACGATGGCAAACGTGATTCAGAGTGTTCAGAAACCGACACTCGTGCTTTCCCATAACAAGACTCTCGCAGCCCAGCTGTATAGCGAGTTTCGTACCTTCTTCCCTGAAAATGAGGTCCATTACTTCGTTAGCTACTTCGATTACTACCAGCCAGAGGCATATATGGCCTCAAGTGATACCTATATCGAGAAGGATTCAAAGATTAACGAGGAAATTGATCGCCTGCGCCACGCCGCAACTTCTGCTTTGTTGGGTGGAAGAGACTGTATTATTGTTGCATCGGTCAGCTGTATTTACGGCATTGGTTCCCGTGATGATTATGGCGATATGTCGATTATTATTACGCGAGGTGAGAAGCGTCGACAAGATAAATTTATTCGACACTTGACCGACATTCAGTACACAAGAAATGACATAGATTTTCATCGGTCTACCTTTAGGGTTCGTGGGGATGTGGTAGACGTGTATCCAGCTGGTGGTGAAACAGCTTTTCGCGTTGAGTTTTTTGGAGATGAAGTCGACAGAATTACCGAGATTAATCCACTGACGGGCGAAATTATGGAAGAGCCTGATATGGTCCGTATTTTTCCTGGATCTCACTATGTAACTCCGAAAGACAAACTCAAAGTGGCGATTACCAAGATTAGACACGAATTTGATAATCGATTAACAGAATTTGAGAGTCACAATAAACTTCTGGAAGCTCAAAGGTTGTCGCAGCGTACAAAGTTTGATTTAGAAATGCTCGAAGAAACAGGTTTCGTTAAGGGTATCGAGAACTATTCACGCTACCTGACGAATCGCGAGCCTGGTGAACAACCGGCGACGCTGCTTGATTATTTTCCTGACGACTTCCTGATGATGATTGACGAGAGTCATATGACACTGCCACAAGTGAGAGGTATGTATAACGGCGACAGAGCCCGCAAAGAAGTACTAGTGGAGCATGGATTTCGTCTGCCAAGTGCTCTCGATAATCGTCCGCTAAAGTTTGATGAGTTCGAGAGGCACGTGAACCAGGTCGTTTACGTCTCGGCGACGCCCGGAGAGTATGAACTTGAGCGTGGTGGTACACCAATACAACAGGTAATTCGGCCTACAGGACTACTTGATCCACCGATTGAAATTCGCCCAACGACTAACCAGATCGACGACCTCATTAAAGAGATTCGTGAGACTACCGCAAAAGGCCAGCGAGTACTCGTAACGACTCTTACCAAGCGCATGGCAGAGGATCTAACCGACTACCTAAAGGAATTAGATATAAAGACTGCCTATCTCCATAGCGATGTTGATACGCTGGATCGTACAGATATCTTGAGAGATCTGCGCCTGGGTATCTTTGACGTACTGGTTGGTATCAACTTGCTGAGAGAAGGACTGGATCTGCCAGAGGTAAGTTTGGTAGCCATTATGGATGCTGACAAAGAAGGTTTCCTCAGAAGCTCGCAGGCGCTCGTGCAAACCGTTGGACGTGCTGCGAGACACGAAGAGGGTCATGTGATCATGTACGGTGATAGGATTACAAAATCGATGCAGTACACGCTTGACGAGACAACTCGCAGAAGAAAAATTCAAGAAGCATACAACAAAGAACATAATATTACGCCAATGGGAGTTGATAAAGTGATTGACGAGGGTATGCGTGCGATTATTGGCGCACCTGAAAAGGAAAAGAAACAAAAACTAAATCTTAATAAAATTCCAAAAGATGAGTACAAGAACCTGATCAAGGAGTTATCTGCTCAAATGGACTTAGCTTCAGCGAACCTTCGTTTTGAAGAAGCAGCCGAACTTCGCGATACCATCGCTGATATTCAGGCAAGATTATAATTTTTTGCAACAGTAGCATTATAGATCTGGGTGCTATATAATTAGCACCAGTTTAAATAGTTATTTAATATGAAACATTGCTTCGAATTCTTTCTGCTTCAAGACCAAGTTACCAAAGAAGATTGGCAGCGCCTATATAACGTCTTTTCTCAGTACGTCGGTGTACTCAAAGAGTTTAATGTGGTAGTAAAAATTGAAGAAAATACGATTCGTTATTTTGTAATGAGCGACCGGGACCTTGGTTCGCTATCTAACAACATAGAAGTTGGTGTGCTCCGCCCGGTTGAAGAAACAGTCGTAGGACTACCAGCACCCTCATTGGTAGGCAAGGAACGACTGGTTGTTATGAAGGCCGGTGGTGATCTACTTGATCTTAAGGAAAAGTACAAGGTTAAGAAGGCTAAAGATCTACAATTCGCCATTATCAAATGTCGACGTATAAACTTTGAAAAGGCGATAACCAATACTTATTTGTATTTCCAGGATGCAGGCAGAAATTGGACAGTGAATCACAAAATTGCTGCCGCCTTTCCAGCTTTTCTACTTGCGGTAGATTTTAATACAAACACTAGGTACCTTCGTAAGAAAGTCACGAAGTATCTTGATATTCAAAAGTCGCTCCATATTATGCAAAGTGAAGACCTTGGTTCGATATTCGAAGTCGATACTTTTCCGTATCTTCCAAAAAACTACTATCTCAGTCTACCTTCGTATGATTTTGAGAAGCATTCATTTATCATCGGTGCTAGTGGTAGTGGTAAATCAAAGCTCATTACGCTACTCGTCGATAAGTTAGCAAACTCACCTGGTTTGAAGCAAAACTATCGAGTCATCGTAATTGATCCACATGCATCACTCGAGCAGGACCTCAAGGGTATTCAGGACAGTACGGTCATTAACTTTAAGGGCCAGGATGATGGTGCTGAACTATTTGGAGGTACAGGGACTGACATATCCGCTGCTACCGAGCTGACTGGTACGCTCTTTAAATCTCTTTTGAGCGAACAGCACAATCCAAAGCTCGAACGGGTATTACGATTCGCTCTGTATGTGCTAATGACTGCTCAGATAATGTCACTCGATGCGCTCAAGCGCTTCGTTACAGACATAGAGTATCGTAATCAGATTCTCGACCATGTACAGGGTTACATACCAGAGAATATTGTGCGATTTTTCGGTACTGACTTTAATGAGATTCGTACAAAATACTATAATGAAGCAATATCTCCGATTGCGTCATTGGTTGATGAAATGCAGATGCAGCCCTCTCTTGCAGGAAATGATCAGAACGCGCAGTCACTCGGACAGATTATTAATAGCAATTTCCTGACGACGTTCTCACTTAACAAGGTAAGTATGGGGGAAAAGGTAGTAAAGACTATTGCCGGACTCTTGATTCAACAGATTTTCTTACTGGCCCAGGCTCGTGCCTTTAACCAAAAAGTTATTCTAATCATTGATGAGGTTTCGGTAGTACAGAATCCCGCGCTGGCATCTATCCTTGCAGAAGCTAGAAAATTCGGCTTGTCAGTCATCTTGACTCAACAGTACTTTGGGCAGATTGAGAAGGATTTACAGGCTGCTATATTCACGAATGTTATGAACTACTATGTATTTAAAGTATCCGAAGAAGACGCCCGAGCACTCGAAGGTAATTTGAATATTGAGATTCCAAAAGAGATTTTGCAAGCCGAAAAAGACAAGGGTCTAAAGCAATCTGAGGTTCGTGTGCAGATGCTTACGAGCTTACATCCAAGAGAGTGCTTCCTTCGTCTGAGCGCAGGTGGGCAGCTCCTGCCGTGTATTAAAGCGAGAACCATGGAAGTGACAGCCGCACCAGTTGTACAGCAAGATGTTGAGCTGACCAAGTACGAAACTCAGCATGAGCTACCAGTACGTTTTGTAGAACAGCAACAAGAGAGAAAAGCGCTCAGCCAAGCGCAACCAGTAGCCACTACGCAGGCACAACCCAATCCACAGCCAGCGGGGACGGGTGGACGTGAGTTCATTAATCTACAGGATATACTTGCTAGTCAATCATCAAGTCGCAAAAAAGTAAGAAAGTAAAAGGAACATACCGTGAACGCAACTGAAGCAAAAAACATTCTCGATAAAATAATAGGGCAGATCTGTGGCTATCAAAATCCTCTCAGCCTTGAGCAATTCATACAAAAATTTGCTTTTGATGTACGTTTACCACAGATGGTGTACGATTCGACAGATAACACGCCTACCTGGGCATCTTCAACCAATCCTACGAGATTTATTAAAATGGAAAATGCGCGGCGTAACTCAGAAAAGACCGACGGGGTAAAGGAGAAGCAGCCACTCAATAGTCTTCAGGACCTTTTGGCAATGTGGAGTGAAATTAACCTGTATACCACTGAACGTGAGATTGATTCAGTAAACATTGCAGAGAGTGACTGTATTATTAAATCCGAAAATGTTTACCGTTCTCAGGATGTTCGTCGTAGCAAAAATATTCTTTTTTCAGACGGTGTCGAAGACTCTGAATATGTCGCTGCTGGTCAACGAAGTGGTGCAAATGCGTTCTGTATACGTATAGAAGACAGTGGTGAGTGCTCAAATAGTTTTGGTGTTTCATGGAGTAGTAAAATCAATAACTCCTTCTTCATTCACGACTGCTACGATATGCAGGACAGCATGTTTTGCACTAACTTACGTGGCAAGCAGTACTGCATAGCTAATATGCAGTTTGAAAAAGAAGAATATGAGCAGCTAAAGCAGCAAGTAGTACAGTGGATATTAACACCAACCTCATAAGGTTTACATATGGATAAAACCGAGGCTGAAAAAATCCTTAATAAGATCGTTCAGCAGGTATTTGGCGTTAAGAATTCGCTTTCAATTGACGAGTTTGTTAAGAAATTTGCCTTTGATCTTCCTTTACCACAGAAAGTAAAAGATTCAACCGACGGATCCGATACCTGGGCAACTTCGATTAACCCAACGAAATTTATTACCGCTAAGAATGCGCGTAATAATGAGGCCACCTCATCAAACGGTCTGTACGCAACTCAGTCCATCAAGGATCTAACAGATTTGCTGAGCAAGTGGGACCAGGTTAACTTTACAACTACTGAATTTTCTGTCGATTCTCTTAATATCTCTGAGTCGGACCTAATAATGAATTCAGAGAATGTCTTTCATTCGGGCGGTATAACACGCTCTAAGAATATTCTTTATAGCAACCTCGTATTCGACAGTGAATTTGTATTTGGCTCTGATAATAGCGGACAAATTACATTCTGTATTCGTACAGACGACAGTATCAGATGCGCAAACAGTTTTGGAGTAACTCGTTCAGCCGATCTAACAAACTGTATCATGATGCACGATTGTGGCGATATGCAGGACAGCATGTTTTGCTCGAATATGAAGGGTCGTCAATATTGCATAGCTAATATGCAATTTGAAAAATCACGTTACTTTGAATTACGAAGTGAAGTAGTAGCATGGCTGCTCACACCAAATTCATAGAAGTCATCTGCCTCGTATTCTTTTAGTATTTGTGACTGGGCTTTCATAACAAGTTCTGGGAAAAGTTGCGGTGCAATATGGCCGGTAGAAGACAAGACTTTGAATACATCAACGATTCCGGCTATCTTGGCAGCCACTTCGTCGGCCCGAAAGTAGGGATCATCTTGAAATGCAAGCGCACCTGTCTTAACTCCTAACTGCCGCAGGCGCTTAAGAATATGGCTTGAGTCGCTCCTGCTGACCGCGAGTGCCTCAGACGCTGTTCGAATCGGGTTTAGTGTTACGTATTTGCAACATAGCGCTAAGGATCTGAGTGCTGTTGATACGTCTGGTGCAAAGTGATTTTTGAGTTGATCTCGCCCACCCCATGCCTCGGCAATAATCTCAGGTGTCCTGCTACCCAGTAGAACTGCCCCGTGCTTGCTTACTCCCGCTGAGCCCCAAAGTGTGACTGATTCAAATCGTTCGGGCAGTCGTTCCGCGGCGGCAATTACGGCTGGTCCTCCCATAGAATGACCAGTTGCATGAACGCTGGCAACGCCATGGCTTTCATTCAAGTCTATGACTATTCTGCGCACCATCTGTCCAAGTAGTCTCTCTGGGTGAGTTAAATGTGCCGGATTAAGTGCTCGGTCTGCTTTTTGTGACCTTGGCGGATCCATGGTGACAACCGCTAAGTCTGCGTTAACTGCTGCTTCCGCAATGGGTGTATACAGAAATTCTGATCCCAAATACCCACCAACTATCATAAGTACAGGTGGGTTAGATACACCAGCTGGTGTGCTGAGTGTCCAGTCGGATTTTGATCCTCCCGTGTAAGATGTGTCACTAACGATTGAGACAAGCCGAGGTACTTCACCTTGTTGAGGCTGAATGGGTTCACCTTCTGTGGCTATGAGAACGCTCATATTTGTCTCCCGCTACCTTCTATATAAATCATAAGCTTTTCACATAACGTTTGTAAATACTAAAGTGCGATCTGTTATACTTATTTAAATGAAGTTATCACGTGATGATGTATTGAAATTAGCAAGACTGAGTAGCCTGCGGCTTTCCGAAGACGAGATTTTGCAGTACCAAGAGGAACTTAGTAAAATTCTGGGATATGTTGAGCAACTCGATGCAGTTGATGTCAGTGATCTGAAGCCAACTTATCAGGTAACCGGGCTTACCTCTGAAGATACTAACGCTACACGGGATGATGTGCTGACTGACCAAGTCACTCAAGAGCTACTGTTTAAGAATATACCAACCGTTCAGGACGGCCATATAAAAGTTAAAAGGATGATCGGATGAGCTGGGATTCCATTACGGCTATTGCTCAGTCAGTACAATCGGGCTCTGCTTCTGCCTCCGAATTAGTAGAGAAGTCCCTGAAGCTTATAGAAGAGCATTTAGAGTTTCAAGCGATTATTGCGATGACCGATGACAGAGCTCGAGCCCGAGCGAAAGATATCGATGAAAGGATTGCCAAGGGTGAGAAGATTGGTCGTTTGGCTGGGGTGCCCTTTATCGCTAAAGATAATTTTTTAGTATTTGGTGCCGACACGACAGCATCCAGTAACATTCTCAAAGGCTTTGATGCTCCATATCAGGCAACCGCGGTAGAAAAGCTTGAGGCCGAAGGGGCGATTTGTGTAGCAAAATCCAACATGGATGCTTTTGGGCACGGAGCCTCCACCGAAAACAGTGATATGTACACTACTAAGAACCCTCATGATAAAACAAAAGTTCCTGGTGGCTCTTCTGGTGGTTCCGCCGCGGCAGTGGTGCTAGGTATGGCGCCTTTTGCGCTCGGTACCGATACAGGTGGATCTATTCGTCAGCCAGCTAGCTTTAGTGGTTTAGTCGGTATGAGACCAACCTACGGCCTTATATCTCGTTCAGGCGTTATTGCTATGGCAAGTAGTACTGATACGATTGGAGTTTTGACAAATACGGTCGATGATACAGCACTACTTATTGATATTTTAGCGGGCCAGGACCCACTAGATAGCACGACAATTGAAAGACAGGTAGACTACGCAACATTGCAACCTGACCTCAGGGGTAAAAAGATAGGTGTTATTAAAGAGTATTTCGGCGATGGACTTGACCCCAAAGTGCAAACTCAAATTACTGAGGCAATTGACCAATTGAAATCTGCAGGTGCTGAGGTTAGCGAAGTCAGTCTACCAAGTCTTCCGCTGGCTCTTGCCGTATACTATATTGTCTGTCCGGCGGAGATTAGCTCAAACTTAGCCCGCTATGATGGGCAACGATTCGGACATCATTTAAAGTCATCTGTCGATATAACTGAAAGCTACGAAAAAGCTCGCCAAGAGGGCTTCGGCACGGAAGCGAAGCGACGAATTATGATTGGTGCGTACGTTCTCTCAAGCGGTTACTACGACGCCTACTACAAAAAAGCCCAAACCGTTCGAACGAAGCTAATTAATGAATTCAATGAAGTATTTAAGACAGTCGAGTTTCTGGCTGGACCAACCGCACCAACCACCGCCTTTATGATTGGTCAAAATAGTGCCGACCCGCTTGCCATGTATCTGGGGGATATTATGACCGTGGGAGCTAGTATGGTGGGTGTACCGGCTATTAGCGTACCGTGTGGTCTTGTGGATGGTATGCCTGTCGGCATTCAACTGATGGCGCCACAGCGCAAAGATAAGGAATTGCTTGAACTCGCAAAAGCATATGAAGATTTGAGGGCAGCATGATTTCTGAGGATGTAAAAAAAGAGTACCTGACAACGATTGGTATTGAGTGCCATGTGCAACTGAAGACGAAGACTAAACTATTTGCTGGTGAAGAGAATGATGCTCGTGGTAAAGCTCCCAATACAGTTGTGGGTCACGTCAGTTTTGGTATGCCAGGCGCGCTACCTATGCTCAATAAAAAAGCAGTAGAACTTTCTGCAAAAGCAGCCTTTGCACTTAATACGGTACCTCAAAAATTTAGTAAGTTTGATAGGAAGCACTATTTCTATCCTGACTTGCCAAAAGGATATCAGATTACCCAATTTGAAGAACCGATTATTCTGGGTGGCTACGTCGACATTGTTGTCGATGGTGAAGAAAAACGAATTGGAGTGACTCGCGCTCACATGGAAGAGGATGCCGGTAAGTCAACTCATCCGACAGGAAAAGATTATTCCCTCGTAGATTTAAATCGTGCAGGTACACCGCTACTCGAGATAGTCTCGGAACCAGATATGCATACCGCTGCTGAAGCTCGCGCCTACGCCAAGGCATTGCACCTACAAATGAAGTATGCCGATGTCAGTGATGTAGATCTGTATCACGGTAACATGCGTTTTGATGTAAATGTTTCGGTTAGTAAAGACCATAAAATACTCGGAACTAGAAGCGAGACCAAGAATCTCAATAGTTTTAAGGCGGTTGAAAAAGCGGTTGAGTTTGAAGTTCAACGACAGATTGAACTACTCGAAAAGGGAGAGAAGGTTATACAAGAAACTCGGGGTTGGGATGATAGTAAGCAAAAAACATTCTCTCAGCGAACCAAGGAAGATGCGCACGACTACCGTTATATGCCTGAACCTGATGTGCCACCAATAGTGCTGAGTGATGAATATATTGCTTCTCTAAAATCATCATTTCCAGCAATGCCGCATGAGCTTCGAAGGCAGCTGAGAGATGTGGGTGTAACGCCTTCTCAAATAGAGGTATTGGTTGAGGAACCTGCAGTTGCCCACTTCGTAGCAAGTATCGTTACGGTAGATGCTACTTCTGCCAAAACAATAGCTAACTGGCTCACCGGCGAACTCCTCAAGGCAGTGAGTGATCAAAAGCTAAATTGGAAGCAGGTTACTGAAGCTAAAGAGCAGTTGATTACTCTTGCCAAAATGGTTGCCGAGAACAAGTTGAGCTCAACCGGAGCCAAAGAATTGCTTCTAGAAGTTATCACCGATAAAACTGATCCCGAGACTATCGCGAAAGAACGGGATCTTCTGCAGGTTTCAGATGAATCGGCAATTGAGAAAATTGTTGCCGAAGTTCTTGCTAAGAACGAAAAAGCTACAGATGAACTTAGGAAAGGTGAGATCAAAGTACTGGGCTTTTTGGTCGGCCAAGTAATGAAACACTCAAAAGGCCAGGCTAACCCCGCTCTTGCTCAGAAAATAATAAAGCAACTACTTGAAATCTAGATCTGAAATTTTGTAGTGTTTGCAGTAAATGCTAGTATATAGGTATGGACGCATTTCAAATATTAGTTATCATACTCAGTGTTTTCCTGGCCGTATTTCTGTTACTTTCAATAATTTTAGTGATTTACCTGATCAAGGTCGTAAAAGCAATTAGACAGATTTCTGAAAAGGCTGCTTCAGTAGTGGATAGCGCCTCGAATATTACAAAATTTGTCAGTCCAACAGTAGCAACAAAATATATTTTTGATGCAGTGCAAAAAGCAATTAAGAATCATAAGGAGACTAAGTAGATGTCAAAAGGAAAGAAGTTCGGGCTTGGTGTTCTCATCGGTACAGCAGTAGGCGTGGTTGCAGGTTTGTTGACGGCTCCAAAGAGCGGTAAAGAAACCCGACAAGATATTAAAAAAAAGGCTATTGAAGCGAAGGGTTCTGCAGAGCGGAAACTTAAAGAAGCACATAAAGAGCTTGATAAGCTTTCAAATGAGGCAAAGCTTAAAGCAAAGCAACTTCAAGGAAAAGCTAAAGAAGAGATGGACGCGCTTGCAGCGAAAGCTGATGCCCTTAAAGAGCGAGTAAAGAATGCGATTACCTCAATAAAGAGTGGCGACGATGATAACGATGACGCGACTATTGATCAAATCCTCAAAGACCTTTTGGCTCTTAAAGATAAAATTACGGCAAAGGCCAAAAACATCACAAAGTAGTTTGTATAGAATATGAATAGCCTTTCATCAGAGAGGCTATTTTAATATGCTACAATTTTACTATGACCAACCAAAAGAAAAATGATGATATAGACACAAAGGCTGCAGTGCAGGCCCTTGAGTACTTGCTTGCCGCCGGCTACGTCAGCAAGAAAAAATTATACAAAGAAAATTTTGTAAGGGGGATATTTTTTAGTGTAGGTTCGATTATCGGGGCTACACTCGTGATAGCAACACTTTTATGGATTCTTTCACTTTTTAACCAAGTGCCGTTCATTGGTAACATTTCTCAAAATGTACAAAACACTTTAAATACTACCCAGCAAAAAGATTAGCCCAGAGCAATGGTGTGAACGCCTGGCGTAAGGGCGTGAGCGTCGGTGGTAGTTATAAACACCTGGTGGTCTTTAAAACCCGCTAATACGCGTTCTTGGTGTACAAGATCAAGCTCACTCAGTACGTCGTCGAGTAAAAGAGTAGGACGGAGGTTACTTTTTTTATAATGCTGAGAAAGTAGCTCTGTTTCAAGTAGCTTTAAGGCGATTACGACAGTACGGACTTCACCCCTGCTTGCACGTTGTGTGGCAGGCTGATCAGCGAGCCGAATCTCAAGGTCGTCACGATGGGGCCCAAAGCTTGTGTGGCCAAGCGTGATGTCGCGTTGCACGCTTGTCTCTAGAAATTGTAGCAGTCGTGAGCCGTAGGTTGCAGCGTCCGTAGCGACGCTGCTTTGATAGGTTAGTAATACCTCATCATTTCCTCCGAGTTGCAGATAATACTGTGTGATTTCATTTTGTAGTTTTCCGATCACTTGGTGGCGGGCTTCAATGATTTGCTCGCTCAATCGTGCAAGTTGTGTGTTCCATATAAATAACTCTTCAGGTGGCGTATTCATGCCGGATTCCCGAAGTCTTTTAAGTAGCTGGTTGCGCTGCTTTAATGTCCGTTCAAACCTGTTCTGAGCTACGGCTACCTCAAGATCAAGTTGGCTTGCTATATGATCAAGGTATTGCCGCCTGCGCTCTGGGCTGCCTGTAATGAGACGGGCAAGGTCAGGTTCAAATAATACAACGGGAAGACGCACATTAATCGGAAGACGTGTATAGTTTTTACCGTCAATAGACCACTTTTTTTGAGCCACTTCCTCATTCGCCTGATATCCCAGTGCGCGCATATGGGTTGTACTCTCAGAAATTGTTTCAAGCTCCATCCTAAACTGATTCGTACCATACTTCGCAATTTCGCTAATACTCCCTTTAAAGCTGCTCCCACGGAGCAGCGTATAGAGGGCTTCGATAATAGTTGTTTTACCGCTACCGTTTGGTCCCACAATTGCATTCATAGTACTGACAAACTGAAAGTCTGCCTGCGAATGAGAGCGTACATTGTGGAGGCGTATGTTTTTGATAGCACTCATGATATCCAGTATACGTTAGAACGTTTTTGTTTCAGTGTATAATAGGAGTATATGGGAGTAGTAAAAACAAAGAGCGCCATTAAGCACGCATTGCAACCGAGTGATTATGTACATTTGCATAATCATACGCAGTATAGCTTGCTTGATGGTTTGACAAAGATCCCAAAGCTAATCGAATTTGTGAAGAGCAATGGGATGGAAGCGGTCGCTATGACCGACCACGGCACACTCTCCGGCGCAATCGAGTTTTATAAAACCGCTCGGAGTGAAGGGATCAAGCCTTTGGTTGGCATCGAGACATATGTTGCCTCGAGGAAGCATACAAATAAGGATCCTCAAAAAGATAAAGCACGCTTTCATTTAATCGTTATTGCCATGAATCTTAAGGGATATCAGAACCTTATGCGCCTTTCGACCACGGCAAACTTGGATGGCTTTTATTATTTTCCACGTGTTGATCATGACTTACTTGAGAAATATAACGAGGGCCTCATTATCCTGAGTGCTTGCATGGGTGGGGAAGTTGGTCAGGCTGTGAAGAATGGGCAAGTGAAGCAAGCAGAAGAGATCGCTAGCTGGTACAAAGCGATATTTGGTGATCGTTATTATCTGGAGATTCAAGATCATGGCCATCCGGATAATCCGCTTCATAGTGACGAGCAACAAACAGTGAACGAAGGCGTGCTTGCTCTGGGCAAAAAACTGGATATACAGGTGGTTGTGACCTGTGACGCGCACTATTTAAAACATGAAGACCAAGAGGCACATGAGGCGCTTCTCTGTGTTGGTACCGGCGCGTTTTTAACAGACGAAAAACGAATGAGTTTGAAAGAGTATCCTCTGCATGTGGAATCTCCAGAAGAACTGATCAAGCGCTGGGGTAAGGAATACCCTGAAGTTATCTCAAACACTAAAGCTATAGCTGATCGATGTGACCTCGAACTCGAGCTTGGTAAAATCTTAATTCCAAAGTTTGATGTTCCAAAAACTGATACCGAAAAAAGCTACCTTCATAAACTGGTGTACCGAGGACTAGCTTGGCGGTATGGAGGTGTTGACGAGGCGAGAGCAAAACGTATAACGCAGGAAGAAGCAGTGCAAACCTTGCCTGATGATATCTTAGAACGGGCGAAGTTTGAGCTGGGCGTTATAGACAAGATGGGCTTCAATGGATATTTCCTAATTGTTTCTGACTTCATCGGGTGGGGGAAAGACCAAGGAATTGTCTTCGGACCTGGCCGTGGTTCAGCAGCTGGTTCTATCGTTGCGTATGCAACTCGGATTACTGAACTTGACCCAATTAAATACGATCTTCTGTTTGAACGATTTTTAAATCCTGACCGTATCTCCATGCCAGATATCGATATCGATATACAGGACACACGGCGCAATGAGGTAATTCAATATTGTTCAGACAAGTACGGAAGTGATCGAGTCGCCAATATTGTAACTTTTGGTACAATGGCAGCCCGTGGTGCGATTCGTGATGTGGCCCGTGTTATGCAGGTACCCTATGCCGAAGCGGATAAGCTTTCCAAATTAGTGCCGCCTCCCGTTCAGGGGCGTCATATTCCACTTGCCACAAGTATTGTTGAAGACCATGACTTGAAGCGCGAGTATGATAACAATCCTACCGCTAAAAAGGTAATAGATCTTGCTATTCGTCTTGAGGGTACCGTGCGAAGTCACGGTGTGCACGCGGCGGGAGTTGTTATTGCACCAGACGAAATTGTAAAATTCGTACCGCTGGAAATGGCACAGAAGGGAGTAGTCTCGACACAGTACCCGATGGGTCCTGTCGAGGATCTCGGCTTACTTAAGATGGACTTCCTCGGGCTTTCTAACCTTACCATCCTAAAGAATGCACTCCGAATTATTAAGGCAGTGTACGGGGAATCGATTGAACCAGAGGAGATCCCACTGGATGACGTGGCTACATTCGAACTGTTTCAAAAAGGTGATACCACGGGAGTTTTTCAGCTAGAGTCGGCGGGCATGAAGCGGTACTTACGAGAGCTGAAACCTACGGTATTTGATGACATTATCGCTATGGTTGCCCTTTATCGTCCTGGACCTATGCAGTTTATCTCCGAGTTTATTGACCGTAAGCACGGAAGAAAGAAAATATCCTACTTACACTCTGGTATGGAGAATGCGCTCAAGAGTACGTATGGAATTTTGGTCTACCAAGAACAGTTTATGCAGATTTCGAAAGATTGGTGTGGGTTTACCGGTGGGCAAGCAGATACGCTTCGTAAGGCGGTAGGAAAAAAGAATATTGAACTGATGCGTAAAGTAAAACTGGACTTCGTTGAAGGGGCTGTTCAGCATGGCGGATCTGACATAGCGACAGCTGAAAAGTTCTGGGGTCAACTTGAAGAGTTTGCAAACTACTGTTTTAACAAGTCACATGCTGCCTGCTATGGCCTTATCGCCTACTGGACTGCATATCTAAAGGCTCACTATCCTGATGCGTTCATGGCTGCACTCATGACTAGTGACGCCGATGATATTGATCGTCTCGCGATTGAGATTAACGAATGTCGGCATATGGGCATCGAAGTACTACTCCCTGATGTTAATGAATCTTATGTCGAATTTGCTATCGTGAAAGATAAAAAGCAAATCAGGTTTGGTATGAGTGCTATCAAGAACGTGGGCGTTGGTGCCGTCGAGGAAATTATCAGAGCCCGAGAAGATGGTGGTCACTTTAAAGACATCATGGATTTCGTGCAACGCGTCGATACCAGAAAAGTAAATCGGAAAGTTTGGGAAAGTCTGATTAAGTCAGGTGGTTTTGATTCGCTTGGTGAAACTCGTGGTAATATGCTTTTCAATCTCGAGGCACTGCTCGGTCTAGGCTCCAAGATCCATAAAGAGAAAGAGACCAACCAGGCAGATTTATTCGGTGGTCTTGATTCAGCAGCGCCGAGTGTCGCACTACAGTTTAAGTTTGAAACTGCACCAGAACAATTGCAGGAACGGGACATGCTTCTGTTTGAGAGAGAATTACTAGGATTATATTTAAGTCGACATCCACTTGATGGCTACGGAGGTTATCTCGAGGAGAATGCGGTGCCGATTAGTGACATTAACACTACCATGGATAATAAAGCTGTCACAATCGGAGGAGTTGTAACGACGATCCGCTCGATAACTACTAAGAATGGTGCTCGCATGGCGTTTGTCAAAATCGAAGATAAATCTGGTGAGTGTGAACTTATAGTCTTCCCAGGAGTTTATGAGAAGCTTAATTCAGTTTGGCAACAAGATCAAGTTGTAATTGCAAAAGGCAAGGTTAACTACAAAGACAGAGACGGTAATATGGGGCAGGAACTCAAAATACTAGTTGATCAAGCAAACCAAGTACTCGAGGAAGATGCGAAGGCCTATCAGGCGACGGGAAAGAAGCCAAAAACGCCAAAGGGTACTACACCAATTAAAAAAAATGATGGTACCCCACCAGGCCTTCCGCCACTCGATCAACCAAAGGCAAGCCTCTCATCTCCATCGGTTCCAAAGTTGTTCGTGCATCTAAAGGATCCAAATGATAATGAACGGTTGCTAGCACTCAAGCGAGTTGCCTCTGAGCATCCAGGAGAAACAGAGCTAATACTTGTATTAGGAGAAGAATCCGCGAAGACTGCACTGAGAATGCCATTCAAAATAGCAATTAAGGATGAACTTACCAAGAAACTCCACGAATTCTTTGATCCTAACTGCATTGCTGTTAAAGGCTAATGATAGAATGTAGGGGTGTAGTACCCGTTAGCTCCACCAAGCACAAGCGGAATGACCTCTGGTGATTCAGAGGTTTTTGCATAATTTGCTATCATGAATGTATGAAAACAATTCTTATAACAGGTGCAAGTGACGGAATTGGTAGAAGCATTGCTATCAAGCTTGCTGAAGAAGGACATAACCTCATACTCTGTGGAAGAGACGAGCAAAAGCTTCAGTCAGTGGCAAAAGAGTGTAAGACCAGCACTCAAATTATTGCTTTTGACTTAAACGATGAAGCCCAAAGAAAGAATGCCATCGCAACGATCAGTAATCTAGATGTTCTCATTAACAATGCTGGGGTATGGCACAAGGTTGGCGATGTTGAAACACTTGATGATAAGACAATAACCGAAATAATTAACACAAATCTAACATCACAAATTCTGCTTACTAAAGCACTCCTTCCACTCCTGAGAGACAAAGAGGGTGCTGCCATCATAAATGTTATCTCTAAATCGGGTATTACAGCTCAAGAAGGACAATCAGTCTACTCAGCTAGTAAATGGGGAATGAGAGGGTTTACTGATGTATTAAGAAACGACACGCAAGACAACGCAGTGCGGATAGGGGCAGTGTATCAGTCAGGTACAAACACGAAACTGTTTGAAAAAGCAGGAGATGACTTTCCCGTTGAGACATTCACAGACCCTGACGACTTAGCAGACGTAATCGTGTTTATGTTAAGTCGTCCAAAAAGACTCTGGATTAACGAAATTAGGATTGAGAAGTAATTAGTAAGGAAGTAGTGCATCACCCCTCAAGCACGTAACCGCTCTGATGCCAGTTCCACTCAATATACAGCAACTCTCTCCACCGCCTCTGTTCTTCGATAATCTGGTGCCAATTATTTCGCACAAGCTCCACCAAGCATAAGCACTTTGAATAGTGCATTCTATCTAACATGCAGCATGTACTGTAAGTGGTAGAACACTATATTACGACAGACGACCGTACTCATAGTTGCTTATTTAAAATAAATATGTTACTATATTATAAACTGATATGTTATACTCTTTTGAAAATCGAACTCAAGACGATCCTTCGCCAGTAGTTAGAAACCTTACCTCAATGGCCGTCGACGCTGAGCATACCGCTATAGAAGTAAGTTGTTATCTGCAAGATCGTGGACTTACAGATAGTGAGATTGAGGGCACTGTGATTGAATTCAGAGATCGACAGCCACTTTCGTTCAGCGGGGGAAGCTATGTCTGTCGTGAGAATATACGAGATCAGGGCACTATCACTGTCAATGCGGCTAAAACCCAAGTTGCAAATAAGCGACTAATACACGAGCTTGAGCACAGGATAGACCACTCACAAGGAAATCTTAGCGAAGGTTGGTCAGGTCAGACGGGGGCAAAATGGTATCCAAGGGGGCTATTTGGGTTCGCTATCGTTAGTGTTGTTGATACGCTTGCTACGTTCGCTAAGTCTCATTACCAACGACAGCATCCCTTCATACCAATGTCTGAAGACCTACAGCGGCAATTTGAACTTATCGCTACAGGCTCCAAAGTGGGTTACGTAGCTTGTGCCGCACTAACAATTGGGGGTTACCTAAGCTACCGTGCAGAGCCTACCGAACGGAGAGCACACAGGGCAGCCAGACATGTCGACCGCCAGCTTATAATGAAGAAGCCAGGTCGAAGTTAGTGCAACACCCCTCAGGCACAGACCTGCTCAAATACCGATTCCACTCAATAGACAGTAAATCTCTCCATCTCCTCTGTTCTTCAACAATAAGGTGCCAATTTTTTCGTACAACCTCCACAGTATAGTTGTAAGTTTAGTATAAATATGTTATTGTAAAATTATTATGGCTTATGTAAATGCATTAGTGAGTAGAGAATGTGACCCAGCTTGCATTGAGCTTGTTGAGGTTGCAATAGCAGAATGTGTTAAACCAATTGTATATGATGGTGTTGAGCATCCTGAAGAAACAGCTGTAGATGTTTCTGTAGCATATGCACAGTTAGACACATTCATGGCTTTGAAAGTTGAGATTGATACCGAAGATCTCCCTGCTAAAGGGTGGCTTATTACAGAAAGCGGGCTTTGCGTAAGAGCAACAAGCGAGTTAGCGGTTGGCAAATTAAAAACAGTTCGAAGACGACAATTAACTGATAGTAGGTGGAACGCTCACTCTTTCGCACAAGGCAAAGAGGTACATGATCGTTTTGTGGAACACCCAATCTGGAATGCTGCTCGAAATCTTGGCTGGAGGCGTTCTGGAATGGATTCTCATAAACAACTAGGTGTGCTTGTAGCGAAAGCTGAGGGTGCCTGGTATGCTAGCTATACTCAAGAGACGTAGTAACTCTGCATCACCCTTCGAACACTATCCCTTTCTAATATCCATTCCACTCAACATACAATAAATCTCTCCACCTCCTCTGTTCTTGCAAGATAAGGTGCCATTTTTTTCGTACAACCTCCACCAAGCATAAGCACTATGAATAGTCCTTTTTGTTTTGCTCATGCTTGCATAAGTAATACATCAATGGTTTTATTGTATCTATGAAGCCTAGAGAAGATCAACCTGGAGTTGTAACAGAGAACGAACAAGAGCGGAGGTTTGTTTATGATATGGCAGCACGGTATACGACCCGTATTGTAAGAAAAATTCACACTCAGTCTCTCCATAGTGCTACAGAACCAGCGATCTTAGAAGGTGCTGTAGTCTTCCTTCCAAGAACTAATAATGCTGAAATGCTTGCCTTGGACGTACCCCAAACAGAATTTGTACTCAAAGGAATCCGAGAGGAAATACGAATGGAAGATAGCTCTTTTCCTGCACTGGCTGACAGGTATGAGCAAACTGCCGAGCTGATAGGGGATGCTCTGCTCAGGTCATTGCCGTAGTGCATCACCCCTCAGACACACACCCACTCTGATACCGATTCCATTCGACAGATAGTAACTCCCTCCATCTCCTCTGTTCCTCAACCACCAGGTGCCAATTTTTTCGCACAAGCTCCACCATAGGCGGAATCACCTCTGATAATTCAGAGGTTTTTGTTTTGCTTGTGCTTGCAATTTTTGGTGCTTACTTCAGAATAGACCTATGACAAAAGAGCCTCGCATGCCATTACCTATTGAGAGAGTTGGTGATGTTCAGGCACACTATTTTCATCCTGAGTGGAACGGTACACCAGAACTCGAAACTTGGCTACATGCAGAGATGCAAAAAGACAGGTTTATTGAGACGGCCGAATCAAGGAGTGCTGTGGATGATCAGATCTTGAGTGGCATAGCTTTTTGGAGTGACGTTGCAAAGGTTATATATCCATATGCGGCCGCCGAAAGCCCAACATACATAGAGAATGACCATCGAAATGGAAGTAATTATAGACAGCAAAGAATAGACCGTGTTATTGAAGCCGTGGCTGGAGCGGAGTGGCTTTCAAGTCTTGTTGAGAGGCGTAATTTTATAAACGAAGAGCTGATAGGTATCACCGAAGCCCACTTTGCTGCGGTTGAAGCGTATTTAACAACTGGCAATCCACGAAAAAGTTTCTGGTCTGAGCATGTTGCATACGCACAAACTCAAGTTGGTGACTGGGATCAGGCAAAGGACTTGGAAACACTGCTTTTCGCAGCTAATCATTTAGACAGCGAAGCTGACGGAACAGAATATGGCAAACGTATAAATATTGTAGCTAAAAATCTAGGGATTCTACATGCGACACACGGTAATCTTGGTCGTGCAATCGGACTTCTTTCTATACTTGATGAGCCAGATGAACGAATGCCTTTATTGCACTCCGTAGTCGATGCCATGCTGCTAGAGAAAGAAAAATACGGAGACGCACAGTATCAGAGTCTATACGACTATGCACAGACTATGTTGCGAGGGAAAGAAGACACGATGGCTTTGTTTACCGAATTATTGCTACCACAGGACTTACCCCCAACTGAAGGTGCCGTTGTAAGGGTTAGAGATCTCGGTAGTGGCATAACCTCTAGGAGTGAAACCTGGGCAGAAACAAGGTCTATTTCTGCGGTAGCAAAAAGTACAAAAATCCAGCTACCTTTCACAGGCTTTCTAAAGCGAGGTCGTATAACATATCCAAGTGGTCGGGGATCTACTTTTAACGAGCACCAGTACAACGTAGACTACGATGACTTAGATCCAGAGCTTCGCAAGGATGTGATGATCAAACTTGCTGAATTAAAATCCCTTGAGAAAGGTGCTGAACAAGAGATTGACAGTGAGCCACTAGAACGTATAGGTTTTGGTTTCGGCTTTACACTCAGAACTCAAGATGTTTCAAGCGGAGAATGGAAAATACTTCCCCAACTAGATCCTGAGCTACTACTTGATGACCAGCATAATGCAGGCGAGTTAGATCAAATCGAAGAGGTGGGCGAGGCGGACTGGCTTGTAACAAAATACGATGGTTCATACTTACAGATGGAAGTTTCTTCACACCGTGATATTGCTGCGATTGCACCTGAGGGGGCTAATGCTTTTTGGATTGCTGGTAACCCACGTATTGTAAATATGCCTGGTGGTCTTGGGCAAGTAGACCTTGAACGGGTTGTAGTCACCCCCATCACCTTTTACAGAACCATAAAAGTTGTGGACTTCTAGGAATTTATCTGCTCGCATAGGAATACTTATCTGACGCACGATGTGTATTCTTCTTGTGGCGACTCCACTCCACATACAGAAACTCCCTCCACCTCCTCTGTTCCTCAACAACCTGGTGCCATTTTTTCGCACAAGCTCCATAAAGCACGAGCACTACGAAGGGCAGTCTGTTAAGCGGTCACTAGCTTTATAACTACCAGAATAGCCACGAGAACCAAGAGAGCTTTAAAATACGTCTCTCCCTTTCGTGCTATAGTTTTTGAGCCTAAAACTGCACCAAAGATACTTCCAGGAACAAGCAGCAG